>Ga0228711_1003266_pt1 | contig 25166 bp, 15 predicted proteins | sample MedpolnodulmetaG_2_FD_177996 | JGI IMG/M metagenome (GOLD analysis project Ga0228711, IMG submission 177996) | Root nodule microbial communities from Medicago polymorpha collected in Santa Monica, California, United States - brown nodules | ecosystem: Host-associated > Plants > Roots > Nodule... | reverse complement strand
AGCTTTTTGGTCCTTAAAAATTCTCATAAGGAGTAGAAAACAATAAATTAAAAGAGAAAATCAGAAGAGGTGAAGGAGGAAAAAGACAACTTTACATAAGTTAAAGCAAGGCTCTTTGATTATGTGCGTAACTCATTACAAATTTATCTCTCCATCCTAATCAATATCATTCATATAAATACAAATATAACATTCTAAAGAACAAAGAAGAAGAAAATGAACGTTCACTTCAAATCAAGTACTCGTCGAAAAAGAAGGACCAGAAGCTTTTGGAGAAGTTGTTTGTTAGGAAGAGAGGAGTAAACAATGTCCAGTGTCTTTTGTTGTGTGCAAGTGTAAGTTATATGTCCCAAATCGGATAGAAAAGTAAAGGTTGAACACCTTATCAGTAAGAGGATCCATAAACTCATTGCCTTAGGGTCCGTTTGGTTCGAGAATTAGGAGGGGAGAGGAGGGGAGGGGAGGAATTTTAACGGAGAGGAGGGAAAATATTTTAATTAAAAGTGTGTTTGGTTCACGAGGGGAGGGGAGAGATTTTAAAATTATTTTACTGTTTTACCCTTAAACTTAATTAAATAAGGATAATAAAGTAACGAAACAATAACGATGTAATCTATAACAACACGATGTAGATGATGGAATAATGAATTAGTAATAGGATTTTACAGTGAGTAATAAAAGTTGTTACAAGGAAAAATTCTCAATAATATACAATAAAAGTTGTTACAAGAAAAAATTGTTAATAATATGGAATAAAAGTTGTTACAAGATAATATAACCTATAACCTAATAATAATAAAAGTTGTTTCAAGGATAATATAACATAATAATAATAATAAATGTTGTTACAAGGATAATATTGAGATTTTAAATTAATATAAGAATAATTTTGACAGTGCAATAAAATTTGCTCCCCTCCCCTCCCCTTCTAAAAATTGAACCAAACACTTTAAATTAAAAATCTTCCCTCCCCTCCAAAACTCTCGAACCAAACGGACCCTTAAGGTTTTGGGTAAGAGTGTGGCGTCTCTCTTGCTTATGTAGTTGTTCTAGCCTCGATGTGGTCGGTCCCCCCGAGCTCCCCTCGTGACCCAATAGTGGTATCCGAGCCCCGTTCGATGAAGGGTACGACCGAGGCAGCCGGTTTGTTTGCGCAGAAAGCAGCAACCATGGTACAGTGTCGGCCTGTTGCGAAGAAACCAACAACGGCGATACAAGCCAGGTAAGAGCTTTCGCTTGAAGGGGGTCCATGATGAATAGATGGACTCACACTTGAGGGGGGGTGTTGTGTGCAAATGTGAGTTATATGTCACATATCGGATAGAAAAGTAAAGGTTGAACACCTTATAAGTAAGAGGACCCATAAACTCATTGCCTTGAGGTTTTGGGTAAGAGTGTGGCGTCTCTCTTGCTTGCGCGGTTGCTTTAACCTCGATGTGGACGGACCCCAAGCTCCCCTCATAACCCAACATTTTTATGAGTATTCACATGTGAACTGAAGAGCTCAGAGCAAACTCATTTCTCTTTGATGAGTTTCTCTTAGACCTCTGATTTCATAATTGATTTAGAACTCGCACTTCCACATTAGTACCACTTGTTTGAATGAGGATGGTCAACTTGAAAAAAATTATTGGGTATGCACTACCCGTTTCAGATCTAGTGATGGATTTTGGTGGGTATGGTGATGGTGGATGGAGAAGTACCCATTGTTGTTATTAGAGTTGACGGATGAGAGAGATCAAAATATGAATATTATATGGTGTAGAGAGTATATCACAAGATCATTGAGTCTACTTAATCTAATGGTTTACATTATTTGTCCATCATGGACAAATTCATGAAAAGGTCCATTCTAAATGGCACCTTCTTTCATATCATATTTGTTTTAACAAGTATTGTCTCTAGGATTGTAGAGGCACACAAGGGTTAAATTTTGAATAACACTTAATAATTTTTGCAGGGAAAATATAATTGATTTGGTGGCTTTACATGAACCTCAATGCAGTGGAAACACTGCACATAAAATTATTAAAACATTTGGTTTAAAAACTATTTGGTGGCTTAAGCTAGTGGATTCACTAGAGGAATTTGGATTTCGTGTAACCAGACGGATATTCAGATTCATCTGATTAAAAAAAAAAGACTTTTTTTCATCTTCATATGCAGGTGATCGAGAAAGAAGCTAGTCATTAGCTACTCATTATGATATATGCTAACCCAAGAAAATATAAGAGAAATGACACATGAGATAACTTACATATTATTTCTAGCAATATTAATGAGCCTCGGTTAATGATAGGGGGATGTTAATGACATTTCCAATCCAAAAAAGGGGGCATAGTGACTCGGGACCTAAAACGTCCGACTTCATTATCCTTTGGATTGTCTAACAACAAAGTTCATAGAGAAGAAGGAAAACATGCCCAACAATGTGAATAATCCCAAGGCAGCCTAATCTGACCACCTAGTCACAAACCACAACGCAACAAAGGACCGTGCCTTCTACACCATCTCATTAAGTATCATGTCTTGGACCATGCCCCATGCATCATCTAAAGGACCACCTCATTTCCACATCAGGAACGAACCAAACAATGATATGCTCCACCAACTTAGACACTAATAAACCATCATATAATTACTGGGTTGTTTATGCTAACTGGATGCTCACTATAATCGGATTGGCGCCCTTGTATATCGCAAATCAGTTACTCTTACAAAAGGAACCATCTCACTAACTTCTTATATGAGTCTTGGTTATTATTATTATATTTTTCTTACTTTATCCTTAAAATATTGATATGCTTTTTTATACTGTAATATTTTAAAAGTGTTGATCGGTTTCCAAAATAAATAAAATAATATTTTAATTATTAAGTAGAAGGATTTGTACAAAATAAACATTCATTCGGTATATAAAAAAAAAAATTAAAAGTACTTGTTCAAAGTTCATAGACGGATTCAAGACTAAACTTTTGATGTGGCTAGAATAAAAGTGTCCAAAAATATGCCTAATAAAGTTAAATATTATGCACTATTTCACACGAAAAAAAAAAGTTTTAGTTGTTTATCCTTTAAAAAATATAGTTTTAGACTTTTAGTAGTTTTATTTAAACTTAATTCAAATTCATTTGTAACTCTTTTTTTGTCTAGTAGCCTATTGTCCAGAGCTCACACAATTAAATGAGAATAAGTAGAGTGTTCAGGATTCGAACCCCAACTCCTGCATAAATTATGCAATGTCCATATTAACTAAGCTAAACTCACATGAGACAATTCATTTGCAACTCTAATAATTGCTATTTTGATTGAAATGAACCACCAACTGTCTCTAATATTTTGTTCTTATAGACATCATATATTTTTTGAGTAAAATTCAGTTATCTATAGCCTACCATGCCATATACTTTTAAAAAATTTTGGGTCCGGTAACAAGCTATTCTTTTTAGTTAAAAAAAAGCTTAAATATTGCACTCGTCCCTGCAAATATGGCCCGTTTAAGTTTTGGTCCCTCTAAAAAAAAAATTGTTTTTGGTCCCTGCAAAATTTTTTGTTTTTTAATCCCTCCAGGGACTATTTTCAGAAACAAAATTTTTTGCAGGGACCTGTTTAAAAAAAATAATAATTGCAGGGACCAAAAACTACAAAATGGGTCCCGTCATCATGTGCCACGTATGCAAATCATCACAAAAATGGGGTCAGAGACTATTTTAAAAAACAAAAAATTTTTCAGGGACCAAAACTTAAACGGGTCATATTTGCAGGGACGAGTCCAATATTTAAGCCTTAAAAAAAATACAATTTTTTTATTTTTGTTTGCACAGACAAAATTCTCAAACTAGTTCACGTACTTTTTATTTTAGGGGAATAGTTCATGTACTTTGTTTTTCATTTCAATCCTCATTGATTAAATTAGCCTTCACGTACCGTAATATAGTTTTCCATATCAACTCTAATATAATAATATTTCCTAAAAAAAACTTCGTAATACATATATATATTATAAATCCTCAAAAAAAGGTTAATGAAAAAGAATATTCTTCATACCAAAAAAAAGGAATATTCTTCAAATGAATTAAATTTGTTTTCAAAAGAAAATTGAGGACTGTATACTATCGAATTTTAACATGTTTCCTATTTTTAATTTCACTTCTTATAAACATAAGATAATATAAATCCAAAAATATATTTCACCATTTTGTTCATAATTTTTGGAAACAAATCCAGCATTTCAACAAATTTATGAAAATGTCAAAACATTGATTCTGAAAATATATTATTTCAATCCTTCAAAAAAGAAAAAAAATATTTCAAGTTGTCTTCTATATTCCCTATTACAATTATTACTACATCTATTTTCTTCCTGTAAGCAATTTAGAACGTTACCAGAAAATAAACATGACATGATATTTCCATCGGGGATTATACTGTAAATGGTTTTGCTAAACAGTGCCGGTGGTCGATGACATGATATTGTAAACAAACCATGTTCCCAGATGAACTGTTAAATGTTACAGCTACTTCACTTCAAGCAATATAATAGCCAATAGCATGCAATCGAAAGCTTGGTTAAAAGCAGTTTAACATACTAATTAGTTGTGGCCTCCATTCAAATCCGATTCTGAATATACGACTCGCATAAGGCAAGTTTGCAGGAATCTTGGAGGAATTAACAGTACAAGATTATTGCAAAGAAATGGGCACACAGTGTAAGTCAAAATCTATCACTATTAGTCTTTTAATTTCTCAAAAAATTTGACATCAATTGGGCAATGTTGAAGGCGATGGTTTCCCTCATGATAGGCAACATGACCCCAAAGCTATCATTTCTAAAAAAATTAAAGCTATAACCTAAGAAATGGGGATGAAATCTACTAAGCCATATCACACAAATATTGTTCCATATTCTGTCGCGCTGTAAAAACAAAATGCCACTGGCTGACATGGAACACATACAATATGGCTTTCTCTGACAAGATTTTTCAATATACAAAACAAAATCCAGAATTCTCACCACTATGGATTCTTCAATTGCCATTATTTGTGCAATCTGATTTTCTCTGTTTCGCAGCAAGTCGCGGCCTCAACTGTATGGAAAGTAGGTAAACACAAAAGTAAGAAAGAGGAAAAAATTTAAAAATATATCACCATAGAGATCAGCAATTAAGCATGTAACTATACAATGGCGATAAAAAACAGCTTCTATAGAAAGACAAAATAAGACGTGCCCATAAGGTGGAATTAGAAGAGGAGGGGAATTGACCTACAACTAGTCCACATTCCAATGTTCCTAGAAAATGTAAACCTTAAAGTTGATCCTATAAAGCCTTGGTGGGTGTTCTAACAACAACAACCAAGCCTTATCCCATTAAGTGGGGTCAGCAACATGGATCCAATTACGCCATAATGTTCTATCATAAACATTATTTGATTGTTGCAAATTATGTTTTAATCCTTCAGTATACAAGCAAAGTACAAACCAAGAAACGCTCACCGCAAGATTATTGACTGGTAAGAAATATGCAGTTTAAACATACCATTTCTATATACTTCAGTTGCTTCAGAACCTCATCTGTTTCCACCTCCTGCAGCAAATAAATAAAGGAAGATTGGAATTTAGAATGATCATAATGCAGGACGAAGCAAGATATTGTTCAAAGCTACATCAAATTAGACAGGAACAGAAAAGGACAAATGTGCTTGAATTGTAGAAACCAAATCTTGCCAATGGGATTGAGAAATAGAGAAGAGACTATTGTCTAAAAGACTAAAACTAAATTGTATTGATGAATGAATTTTTGTTGCACATACAGTTCAGGAGCAGCTATTTATAGGCTATCCAAAAGACTAATTTTGACTAACGGACAGTTGTCAGTTACAATTGATGTAACTAACAGGGGGAGTTGACTCTAATATCCCACACTAGCTCAATTGTGTGGCTAAATGGAGTCGTACAAGGTGGGCTTGTCTCTAAAGCCTTCAAATTTAATTGGAGGGTGTAGCACAATGATGGTGGCCGGTCATGCATTTCGAGAATCATAAAAAGAGGAACTTCTTTTTCTCTTGGGAGTGGATGCTCTAGTCCACTATTGTAATGAGCCTAGGCACTGCTTCATCAGTTTTTAATATCATTTCCTTCAACTTTTAACTCTAAATATATCAGAAAGCCAGAGTTCAATATATTTCACCTGAGGTACAGCACAATCAGCATGAAATGGATCCCAATGAAAAGCACAGAAGCACTCCCAGTCATCAGTTTGAACTTCAAATAGTGGAGCCCTGGCAAACAAAAAAGAAAATTTTCAGTGTTTTGAGCACAATCAATGAGAGATTCATTCTTACATTTCACTCATCTTTCACTTTTATACATGAATTGCCTTCATTAAGAAAGCATCAAAGTCATAAAAAGGATAATAAAAAAGTTTTGAAATGATAAGTAAAGGGGCAACAAAAACATTTCAATAAAGATTATGGGAAACAATATAAACTACATATTATTCTGTGCTACTCAAGAGACAAAGTTCAAATATCCTTGGCAACAGTTCTAAAAAGTTCATTATTGTCGCATTAATTATTGTTGTAAATAGTGTATATTTGTAATTATTAGTAAAACTGAAGTGATTAATTTGACAAGTACTTGTTCTCTAGCATATTCAGCCACGTTTACATTTCCACCTTCTCTTGGTAAGTTTCAATTTTCTTTTGGACTCGATGCTTCAGATACGCCCTGTAACCAATATTAGATACTGGATTCTGGAGCCAATGACTGCATGACACCCTTACCCACAGACTTCTCCACTTATACACCTTGTCCTAGCAAGCAACAAGAAAATATCCACAACAGATGGCATCCTTATAATTGCAACAGGTCAAGGAGAGGTAAAAAATAAGCTCATCCATACCTCTACAAAATGTCCATCATATTCCCAAATTGTCCACTAGCCTAATTTTCTTACAAAGACCCGCTAAAGACCTATCATGTAATGTCGTTTTTTGAGAATGCTTGTGTTTTTCAGGACAAGAATTCGAGGAAAACAATTGGAAATGCTAGAGAATGGAAAGGTCTTTATTACTTGGATAACCAGAATCAACCACCAAATCTACTCAGCAACAACAACTCAGTTTGGAGTAATTATTAAGAAGGTCGGATCCGATAGTGTCAAATATTACTTTAATCATGCGCAGAATTCTTTTTGTCAAAAATACAGTATTGCTTGTGGGTTTTTCTGTTGCAAAACTCACCAACAAAAGGCTTTCTGACTACATCTTATCTAATTAATAGATTATCGTCTAGTTTACTTGCCTCAAAAAAGTCCATTGGAGGTTCTGTCATCCTTTTATCGTAATGTGGCCACCTCTAGTAACCTTGTTCCCAGGATATTTTGGTGTGTCTTTTGATCTCTAAATCATTCTTAATAGTTTCTCTTATAGTTTTGCTAGATCTTCCTCTGCCTCTAGTGATTTGACTATCCTTCATCTTATCTACGAGCCTTACAACATAATCTATAAGTCTTCTATCTACATGCCCAAACCATCTATGTCGAGTTTCCACCATCTTTTCGAAGATAGGCGGCGCTACCCCAACTCTCTCTCTCTAAGTCTTCTATCTACGCTTATTTTATTCTCGTGTTGGTTCTTTACCGCCCAACACTTCATCCCATACAACATCGCCAATCTTACAGATGTACGATAAAACTTTCCCTTCAGTTTGAGCAATACTTTTGAATCCTATAAAACACTGGTGGCCTTGCTCCATTTCAACCATCTAACTTGAATTCGATGGTTTACATCTCTTTCTATTTCTACGTTGTTTTGTACTATGGACTCAAAATATTCAAACCGTATAACTTGTGGTATGACATAATCTCCAACTTTAACCTCTAAGTTAAAAATGCTTCGCCTTTTAAATCAAGCTCACCACCACCACCACCACTTTATGAGGGCCTACATCTTCCAATTGCTCTTAGGAAAGATGCTAGAAAATGTACCAACAAGCCACTCTACCCTCTATCAAATTACTTTGATTTGAACATTTCTCACCTACACCGCCTTCATCACAAACCTAAACACTACTATAACTATACCTACTTCTCTTTCTGAAGCATTGTCTGACAGAAAATGGAAACAAGCCATGGATTTGGAAATTGAAGCACTGGAAAAGAATAGTACTTGGGGGTTGGTATCACTACCAAATGGAAAGAAACTAGTAGGATGCAGGTGTGTATATATACAGTAAAATACAACGCTTATGGAGTGGATTACTTGAAAACATTTTCTCCAGTTGCAAAAATGAATACAGTCAGGGTGATATTATTCCTAGCAGCTAATTGTAGTTGGAACTTGCAACAATTTGATTTAAAAAATGCCTTAATACACGGAGAACTTGAAGGAAATATTTACATGGAACTGCCCCTGGATATGGTGAACAAAGTGCTGTCAGTGTCAACACCTTTTGTAAGCTAAAAAAGGTGTTATACAGGCTAAAGCAATCACCGTGAATGTGGTTTGGAATATTTACTCTTCAAACAAAGACAAAGAGGCCATGCTCTATTTATCAAATACTCTGAGTCAGAGGGAGTAACCGTGTTATTGGTGTATGTGGATGATATTATAGTGACAAGTGATGATTAAGAGGGGCAACAATTGTTAATAATTTCTACAATTATTAATAATTTCCCTTTCCCTGATTTAAAAAATAAAAAAAGTGCTACTTTATATGACAATGTTTGACTATGATACTTCCCTGAATACTATTGTAAATTTTCAATTGTAGCACAATGATATAGAATACAAAAGATTCGGTGCAGACACTCAAGTTCGCATTCAACTATCTGCTCTCCTTTCGATTCTTCACAATATTTAGAGTTAGTGATTGATAGGTCAACCTTAAGAAAGTTAGTTAGGAGAAATTCGAAAGGGTATCTGATCATTTGTGATCGACGTTGGGCCTTTTGGCATTAAGAGTTGCAGGCAGACCAGGGAACTCTCATATTCTTTCTAATAAAATACCAGAAGTGGTATCAGAGCACATTCTATTTCTAAGATATAATTGGATGCGGTATAGCCTAAAAAAGTGTTCATATGTGAGAGACATCTCCGACCTTACAAATCAATTTCGTAGGGATGAGTTAAGCTCAACCCAATTTCTAATATTTAATAACAAAGATACCAATTTATGTCATAATGTTGGGTTTTTCTGTACAGAAATCTGTCTTTTTCAATACAAATCCATTTTGTTCTTAGAATAACAAGAGATGACCCAAATCCTGCTGAATACTGTTGAAGTGACTAATTCCGGGAAATTTAGCAGAGTTGAGGACAAAGAAATTGTTGAAGTGACTATTTATCCAGTAATAACATACTTGATGTTAATAAAAGATCCTTTACATGAAGGTTGGCTAGAGATTTCATGTAAAAATACTAGTCCAGCTAAGTTGATAATGAGAATATTGCAATCTTTTTGGATTTGATTACATGGATGTTTATCATTATACACATAAAGGAGGAGCCGTATGAGATGAAAATCTCAAGTACGGTTCTGGAACGGAGATTCTTTGAACCGAATGATGACCGGAATGGATGTCGGCTCAATCAACCTGAAGTCTTAACAATAAAATCCCTAATAACCGGCATTCAGCAATAGGAGAACCATCTGACTCAGGTGCTTTATCTTAAATGGTTTTTTAGTCTCCTACTTTGCAAAAGCTAATTAGCCTTCCGTCCTTACTGAACCCTTGAGAAATAAACTTGAGTGAATTTTGAATCACACCATTCTACAATGTTTTTTTTTTCTTCTGTTTTTGTTTAATAAACAAAGAAGTTTTTAATAGGAAGATCATTCTACAAAAGAAGTTACAAAATCAATCACGACCAAGAACAATGTCATGTGACATACCTGCGCCATTTTCCACATATAATTTCCCTAGTTTTGTCTACAACCTCCCGGCATTGAAGCCAGTTGCCAATGGAACTGAGTCTAGTTGGATTTCTCATATTCTCTTCCTGCAGAGCAAAAACCCTTTTTTCCATCACTCTCAGGATAAAATTGAAATGCGTCACATATCATAAAGAAAATAACCACAAACTTTACCTGCGGTCTATAAATTTCTGAAGGATTAATTTGCAATGGTTCTGGAAAGTAGTCTTCATCACTGACAGAAAAAACAAAACGATAATCATTGGTTTTAGAATTCGTTTATTTCTGTAAAAGATGTAAAGCTCTTTGTAAATCTGTGTGTCTTGTGTAGATCGCACCTCATATTTATAATAGTATTTACAATCAATGCATTGAATGCTTTAATTACTTCGCACTAACTTAGTAAGTTGTATAGTCTAGAGTTAACAACAATCAGTCTAGAGAGTTGTATAATTAAAGGAATATCTAAAGATTCTTAACTTTAACAATTTCCTTTCCTATCAAGGCTGACCTTGTATATGAATATCTTGTACACGAATATCTAACCTATGTGTGTCTTAGAATTATTAGCAAACTACATAGTAATATTCTTAAAAGTTAAGGAGCTTGCGATAATACGTTCATGAATTTGTTGACCAAGGTCATACAAAGTAAATACATCATCTATCCACAATTCCACATTAGCACTAAACCATCCTCATATGTTACTTTTGTCGCCCCATTTATCTACTTTGTCTACGGAAGAAAATAAAGTAGTGTGTAGAGCAAGTGAATAACAATTATTAGAAAATATGATGACATGGTAATATGGTATTAAAAAGCATAAAAGCATAATATTATGCATTCTTGAAGCCAAGTGAACTGTTTTTAAAAAGGAGAACAAAATAGAAATTGAGCATTGATCATAAATATCAGTTTTTGTATGTTACTTTCTCTACAACTAATAACATCTGGCAATATTTGACTCAATGAACAATTTGTTCACATAAAATATAATTGGTAATAAAAACTATATTTAAAGCAATGTAAGAGGGAAAGAGAAAAAAAAAAAAGAATAATCTAGTACAATTGATGGGTATCATACAGATTTTGGTTCGAAACAGTTATGATTAAAACGGAAGTTACCTTTTTACAGGGCCTGACCAGTCAAGGACTGCTGCTTGAAAACCTTTACCAACTCGCACACCAGTCGTATATGGCTCAGTATCTCTCAACATCAACAGTATGGGATTCATTTCATCCTTAACTGAGACAGTTCTAGATTTCCCTATTCCACTGTTGATACGTGGTGATTTGATAATTGTCTCCTTAAGAAATTTTTGCCTTTTATTAAGACATGAATGACAAAACCACTCATCAATTGGTACTCTTTTCAAACGTGTATTGTAGCAACATGGATGATATGAGTTTTCACAATTATCACATAAAAGCATATTCAATGAACTATCCAAATGACCACATATTTTGCATGATCTGGAACAACAGTTATTAACGGTGGTAACGGCATCTTCAATGGAAACCACCTTATCTGTAAGAGTATCTCCTCTAAGAAGTCCATGGCTTCTTAAAATATTGATGCAGAAATCTGTTTCTGTTAATTCTTCCCTTGTGAAGTCTGTTACTATTAAACTGGAGGAGGAGCATTCACCAGTGTCATCCATCTCAGTTGCTAAGGAATCTGAAACAAGTACCATATTTGACTTTGAAGAGGAACAACTATCATTTACACTGTCAATACCTATTTTTTTCTGTGTGGTATCTTTTGCTACTCCATCAAGAAAGACAGAAGGCAGAGTAGGATCTTTGACAATTTCAATCTGATGCTTAACTGGAAAAGCAGCTGTTTGGTCCTCAGCTGATGACAAGTGCAAAGAGGAACTTGTGAATGAAGTAAAATTGGCACTTGTCTGCACATCGGTTGGCCCTAGCTTGAAAAGAGAAGAATTTGATCCCTTGCGTAGCTTTTTTCTCCTGTATACCAAATTAGGTGCAGTGTTTTCAGTCATTATACTTGCAGTTGATGGTCGACCGCAGCTTCTTAGACAGTTTGAGTTGAAAGGATCATCAGCATTCCTATTATCCTCTTCCATTGGTTCAGCTTTTCTACACCAGTCAGCAGGGTACTTGTTGCATTTCAGACAAACCTGACAAGTTTCACCACTAGGCATCCGGTCACGTTGAAAATCTTTCCCATCATCATATACATAACATAGACCAGCTTCAACTGAACTAAGAAGAGAACTTTTTATTAACATAATCACCTGAATTAAACTCAAAAAAAGAATGTTGTATATTGCTACGGAGCCCCAAAGATAAAGAGTTCAGATAATGGTGGCATTCTCATATATCAGATTCAAGATTATTGAATCTTTGGAAGCATGTTTGTCAATCTCATCCAGTCAACACACTATAATGGCCACCTGATTTGAAAATAACAAACAAAAATAAAGAAAATAATAAGAATGCAGTGCAAGATGGCAAATAGATTTGCAATCATAAATAGCTAGAAGCCAATATATGTGCCATTAAACAAAATATAAGATTCAAATTCTTAATTCCTGTATATTTGTAAAGTTAAAAGTTACAGGATAGAAGCTATCATGAAACAGACTTAAAACCTCAGAGTTGTATTGTATGAGTGTATAATTGAAGAATCAACTTAGGTTATGCTCTTACCAAACTGGCTATGATGCAATGAATCGGAAAAGTTTGAACACAAATTATAAAACTCACAAATAATTTGCTCTGTTTGTAAAATCAAAAGACAAATTAAATAATGACAAAAGATTCTCAATCAACTATATGCTTTTCCATAAATGAAAAATCATAAATGAATGTTAATTTTCCCAGAAGCAAATGAAATCCAAACTCCAAAGATAATGTTGCATAAATTGAAAGTGAATTTCTACAAAATCTCTTCTCTAGTAAGCTGATATGGATAAGGCTTACTTCTTTTGCAATGATGAAAAGTATGGAAATGAAATTATCATTGTTCATTGTCTGATCAAGTTTTTTTCATCTCTTTAACTGTTTTACTTATATATGACTTTTTGCAAGATGCTTGAAAAAGTTATAACTATTAAAGGATATAAAAATCTCTGCTTGCAATTGCTTCTATTCCGTTCGTGGGAGAGTTATTTACGTCTTTGTATTGCTAACAAGTTCCCTAAATTTACTATGGAGATATGTTCAATAATAATATTTGGATACCCCATATTCCCCAACACTCATTCACTACGTCATTTTACCTCTATCACTATCTTCCTATCATATCACTCTAGGTATCTCTTCTCTCTCTCAAGGTTTATACACCCATATGGGGTGTCCACCAAACATTTTCCATGTTCGTAAGGCCTGCATTAAGCCATTGTTATTCGGTTGGAATATGTATGAGTAGAATTTACATACTGTACAACAACAACCAAGCCTTATCTCACAAAGTGGGGTCGGCTACATGGATCAAACAACTCCTTAATGTTCTATCATAAACTATATTTCTATCAAACTCGTTAATCTCTAGATTTTTCTTAATAGTTTTTCTAGGTCTTCCTATTCCCCTAGTGATCTGACTATCATCCATCTGATCTACTGTCTTTACTACAAAATTTACAGGTCTTCTCTCTATATTCCAAACCACCTAAGTCTAGTTTCCACCATCTTTTCTACAATAGGTATTACCCCAACTCTCTCTAATATTGTCAATTCTAATCATATACCGTCTAGTCTTACCATACATTCGACGCAACATCATCATCTCTGCTACAGTTATAAATGATAAGAACGGGTTTGGATCCTCTCTTTGTTATTCAATAACAATCAAGATATTTTCATATTCCTAATCCTAATCCTAAAACCTTAACAGAGAGTGAACAAACCATACAATATATCAAAAGCAAGAAGTTATGAACACCATTCCGCTAGGGTTTGAAATAAAAGCAATAATTTCATTTCATATGATGAAAAAAATAACAGAAAAATCAGAAAGCGGTCATTGTAACAGTACCTGTGAGATCAGAAAAGTTTGAAGCATCTCTCGAAATCAGTGATGAATGATGTGTGGGTTGCAGAGACTCAAGAGAACGAAGGGGTTTTTCTTTGGAATGAAACGGCGATTCAAGTCTTTTTCCGGTGGGAGTATGTATGTATTTTGAATAGAATCCAAAAGGTTTTTTCTTTTTGTTTTTGTTTTTGGTGAGTCTTGATTGTGGGTCACACAAGAAATGTTATGGACACACTTTTGTCACACTTTTTGCCTCACCAATTTACTTAACCCATATTTACCATCCGAGTTTCAACCGATCAAAGAGAATCTGAGAAATGAGTGTTAAAATATGTGTTGATAGCATTTTTTATTAACTGATATGCTGGTTTGAATTCAGTATTAGACACGTTAACAATGTATCTCATATAAATTGTGAGCAACTTATTTATGTAAAAAAGGATTTTATCTCTCTCACACACTTTTAAACAATGGATCTCGTATAAATTGAATGAGACTCGTGTGAATTTTAAGCAAATACTCCCTCTTTCCATAGGAAACAAGATTTATTAAATAATAGATGTATAGATGTTATTCAATCTAAATAGTAAATTGATTTTTATAAAAAGAATAAAAAAAGTCAATGAGTGCGTTAAAAGAAGTGTGACAAAAGGTATGTTATTATGTTTGCACTATTTTTAGACGCGTGTATAGAGGGGCAAATATTTGTGCCAATTTATTTGCTAATTTAGATTGCCTTCAAGGAGAAATTCTTAGGTGCAAACGAACATAACACCTCATAGTTAGAAACAACTAATCAGAAACTTTTGTTCAATTTAATAAATAAAAAACTAAAAATAAAATGGACACGTTCTTTCTCTTCTTCTCTCACCATCTTTGTGGAAACAAAACGCATCAGCATTAATGTTGTTTTAGAATTCTTCCTTCTTTCCTCTAAACACCACTTTAGCTCTCAATTACATCATGTATTTGTTGCTTCTTCCTCAGACAATATCCTTATTTTTCACTTTCTTATTTAAACAAATCCAATTCTTATCCATCACCTAAGGTTTTATTCTTCTCCATTCAATCTCCAGTGTTGGGTTTTTTCTTCTGCAACTACACTTGTGTTGTGTACATCCTTTGTAAGGGTTCCCCAACTTCTTTGTTTTTGTATTTAATTTTGAAAATAAAGGTACTTTTGGTATGGAGAATTGATCAGAAAGACACGTTCAAAGAGAAAAGTAAAAAGAAAAAAGAAAAACACAAAGAGAACCTGCCGGTTTTAATTTTGGTTTTTATTTTATTAAATTAAATAAACAAAATTTTTTGATTGGTTGTTTCTAACTATGCGTGTTATGTTTGTTTGCACCTAAGAATTTCTCGCCTTCAAGAGAGAGTTTGTTTGTTAATATGTGGAAGTGCAATTTTAGGATGGAAGAGATAAGTTTTCTTAGTCATGTGAGTTCGAAAGATGAGATCGCAGTCAATGGTTAAAGATATAAGTTTTTCAGCAATTCAAAACGTCAAAAGAAAGTTGAGGAAATAAAAAATTCCTTGAGTTTAGCATACTACTATCAAAGATTCATCGAAGAATTCTCTAAACTCCATTTCTTTTGACTCATTTCATATTTACATAGTACTTTTTTTTAGTAGATATTTTATATAGTACTCTTACAAGTGGCATATATCACTAAATCAAAATTAGTTCGTTATTTTGCTTAGTTTTCATCCCTTTAAGTTACGTGATTTCTTTAAAATAACATGCAATCAGTAAAGAGGATTGTTTTTCTATATTGTTATGACAAAACTTTCATATGTAAGACTTAGTATTGAATGTGGCATTGAATGGCATAATATCTATATTATTACTCGGAAGGAGAACAACACACCCAAAGTTCAGAATTGCATTTCCTGTCATTGATAATTCAACTTGTAATATAGATCAAGAGAGTGATATTACAAAGTTACAAAATTGATTACAAAGGATGAAGCTCTGATGGCATATAATTTTTGCCATTGAATAAAACTCTACAAGATATCTATAACACTTTAATTTTTTTAAATAGTTCAGTGGGATATAAATTCATCTTTATAAGAGGAATAAGTGAGGTGTTCGGTGTTCAAACTTCGACCACTGCATATATCATACAATATCTTTACCAACTGAATTTAACTCACGAGACGATGTCCATAACATTTTATACACGCATTTTATGATGCACACAATATAAATGAGTCTGCATTATACACAAATTTGTTAACATTTGTATAATTTGATGATCTTAAATTCAAGGGCCATGATGGCCTAGCCTCATACGCCCTTTCAACTTTGTAACAACTTTGACATAGGTATCAACCACCAGAGTCACCCATAAAATTGAACAACGAGACCCCTTGTTGGTAAAATAGGGAAAGTAGTGGGAAACAGCAATCACTGTAAATTGTGTACACCAATACCCTCATCATCTTGCCTGTTTGGTCATATGAGCACGGCGATCGGGCGTTCCCCTAGCGCCATATGAAAAGCAAAAGTTTACTTGTTTGAGATTTTAACATATTTTTATTATTACTGTTATATTTTTTTAAAATAATTATTACTATTATTGTTGTTGTTATTATTTCAATGTGGTGTAAAAAAATCATGGGTTGTATGAGAAGATTAGTTGTGTGAGTCTATACAAGAATTTCTCCTTCATTTTTGTTTGAATAAAATTGACTTGTGCTTGTACATGCTGTAAAACACTTTTACCCGTGTTCCTCACCTTCAAGTATTTAGCATGCGTCTCACAACATATTGATGTGTCATAACTAAAATGTGATAACGTATGACAATAAGAAATAACTTATAATAAGAAATCATGCAAATAATACTGACAACAATAAATATTAATTTTGATTAACCTATCTTCCAATCACAAACTATCTTTTATACTCTATATATTTTTAATTATAAACGTGATTTGAAAATAATTTTGTTCTTAAATATAAGCTCTCACTTGATAACATAATAATTTTCGAGACATATTATTTATAAATACATACGACTAATTTATTTTATTTTATTGAGGGGACTGCTAATTTATTTTGAAAAGTAATAGAAGGTCAAAGTTAGACCCAAGTGATATTCCAGAAGAGTTATTTAAAAAATAAATACATTGAATTTACTTATTAAAAGGGACAAGTGAGTATAATTTTTTAAATACGTATGACTTTAGTCAATTATCATAATCCAACGATTAATATTTATCGACAATAATTTTTTTCACACTATCCATGTATATAAATTAAATTCATAATAATATTTGAATTTAATTAATTTACTTTAAGAGTATACAACTATTTTATACATGCATGATGTGTTGTTACATCAATTAATGAATATGAAAATACATAAGTCATGTATTTTTTAATTGATGTGATAACATATAATTGGATGTATATGCAAAATAACTACATATTGACGTACCACACTAATAGATTCATTAAAAAACACACTAATTAGACCCATAATATTAACAAATTGTAAGGTTAATAAAATTAACCTCGAATACGAATACACTTACGCTCATCATATTATTGTTGAGACTTCCTTTAGTCATTGTCATAAACAAAAAATTTCTTTTCATATTCTTTGAATAATTGATGTATCTAATTTATGATTTTTTTTTTACAAGTATCTAATTTATGATATCGATAAGATATATAATATATTAAAAAACAACTTATAATAATAATTGAATGATGTACTAACTATTTAAATATTGATATTTATTTTATAACTAAAAAAATTCAACAATTACAAAAAATTAAATTCAAATCGGATATCATGTGCATGTACCATTTTATTTTTCTTTTTTGGTGCATGTACCATTTTCATTAAATAAAATAAAAAAAATATTTAGTCAAAAAGAAAATGAGAACAGTAAATTGTGGTCAAAAAGTAAATGAGAAAATAAACACTTCCCAAAAAAGCAGCATGCATGAAGTGTATTTATTTACCGTGGGACACGTTGGAACTTCACCCTTGTCTAAAGCCCTCCAACAAACCAACCTCCCTTCTTACACTTCCGAAAAAACCCAAAATGAACACAAGCAAAGCCGAAGCAGAACGGTTACTTGAAATCGGAGAAGAACTGTTGCAAAAACGAGATCTCAAAGGTTCAAGAGAAATTGCGAATCTTGTTCAAGAAACCGAACCTCTTCTTGAAGGTTCCGATCAGATCCTCGCTATTGTCGACGTTCTCGAAGCGGCGGAGAAGCCTCTCAATCTCAACAATCACCACCTCGATTGGTACGCTGTTCTTCAAATTGATCGCAATTCACAAGATCTCAATCGCATTAAGAAACAGTATCGTACTCTCGCTCTTCTTCTTCATCCTGATAAGAATCCGTTTTCTTACTCTGAACTCGCTTTCAAACTCGTTAAGGATGCTTGGGGTGTTTTGTCTGATCCCGTTCAAAAAGCACAGTATGATAAGGGCTTTGAATTTGAGCAATTGGGAAATGGAAATGGAAATGTGAATTTTTGGACTGCATGTCCTTATTGTTATCATATGTATGAATATCCTAGGGTTTATGAGGGTTGTTGTTTGATGTGTCAGAATTGTGAGAAATCGTTTCATGGTGTTTCGATTCCTTCTCTTCCGCCGATTGTTCCGGGACAAGAAGCTTATTATGTTTCTTGGGGAATGTTTCCGATGGGTTTTGTTCTTGAGAGTTTGGAAAATGCTGGTGCTGGTGCTGGTGATTCTGCTAGGAAGAAGCAATAGGCGGTTTTTTCAGTTGATGTTTGTTGTCTTATTTCTGAGAAATCTTTGTTGTTGTTTTTTTTTTTGAGTCAAAATAATACTATGTACCAAAAAAATTACCAAGAAGGTTAATGTCTATGTGCTATGACATGATGCTGTTTACTGTACTGTTATGGCAATGGATAAAAGTGGAAAGTGTCTTTTAATTGAAGGGTGTGATAATTATTAGTTTACATTTTTCTTTAGAAAGGAAAGTGATCCCGTAAGACTTAACTCAACTGAAACTGCTAAGCCACGTATGTTTTTAGTTTAATTCCGGCTCCACCACCAGTATGCAAGTTCGTAAAAGACTATTGTCATTTTATTTATTTATAAAAAAATAAGATGAATTGAATTGATCATTGTATCAACTGGAAATGGCAATTCTTACACGGTTTGGAGTGCTCTTTTGAAACTGTTTTAGTTCATAGTCATCCTCGAATGTAATAGAGACAACAGCAACTTCTAATATGCACCGATAAACAAAAAAAATGCATGATAAACAAAAAAAATGCATGTTGTCACGTTTTATGCGTGCCATAAACAGGTGATAATTTGTACGTTATACAAATAATTTGATTTATGGTACAAATTCCACAATTTATTATGTGCATAATGTGGGTAATCAGTTAGTGCTACCAGTTTGAGTTCTAATTCTAGTGCTAAAGTCAAACTTTTATATATGCAAGGTTGCATATCTGCAACCAACCGAACCATTCCATAGACCCAGCTTGACATATACTTGATAATACTAGACTGCCCTTAATGGCTAATCAGCTAGGGATAATACAGATACAAATTATACAGTGCATAATGCCCAGCTAAAAAGACAGCTGGGTCATTTTTCTTCATCTTGCTTTGATGGTGAAGACTCGTTGGATGATAACAAAATTTGGGGTGATGTTTCTGATTTAGAGGCCTTCTGAACTGGATTGTCAGAAGATTCAGAAGCCACATTCCGGGTCTTAGCTTTAGATGTTGACTTTAACTTATCCTGGGACTTTACACTGGATGTGGGGGTCCATGTTGCGGCAATTTTTTCACCTTCGTCTTTGAAACCAGTTATCAAGGTTTCACGAATCTTGGCATCTTTCTCATCATTTACAGTAGTTGATTGAGTTGAAGACTTAGCTTTATAAGGTGAATTTGTGAATGGGAAAGAGTGGTTTCCCTTTGCTCTCGAACGAGTGAAAATGGCGTCGTCAAATGGATCAATTTCTAAATCAGAATCACTGTACATCTTCTGAATTGTGCGGATGGGTGTGGCTAGCCGAGCTCCATGATGACTGATGACTCTAAGAAGATCCAAGAGAATGGCCTCCTGTTTTATCACATGGAAATTATCGTCACTCAAGCTGAAGCGAGCCATTAACAGTAAACCGAACAACTTCAAAAAAAAAAAAAAACAGTAAACCGAACAAAATGACTTTGAATATAAATTATATCATTTTTTTTTAGAGATAAATTAAACCATAATAACCATATTTTATGATGAAACAATTAACAACAAATTGATAAATTGAAGTATAGGGTCAAGATTTTGTTTCACATGTTGAAGATTCGCGTAAGCTGAAAACATCAATGAAACAAATGCATAACAAATTTAGGCTACACAATGTTTCTGGAAACAATAGTAACGAGGCCAAAATGTACAAAAGCAACAAAGCCTGGATAGTCTCCAATATCAGCCTATATAATAAGCCATTATGTGAAACACTTATTCAGCAAATTCTGACTAAATAGAGTGAATGCGAGAGTATTTTTTTTTTTTTTTTGTGGTGCGGAGGGTTCGAACCCCGGACCTTGCATATATTATGCATTGTCCTTACCAACTGAGCTAAGCTCACGGGAACTGCCGAGAGTAATTTGAAGAAGAAAAAAAAGTAAAAAGTTAATCTTGGAAATTAAAATAGGTAAATGAACCTTAATTATTTTTTTTGTAAACATAAAAATTGGTGAGAAATTGAGGATTCTGCTAATACAGTTGAGTTTCTGAAAGAAATGCATTAGCAAACATATACCCACAAAGAAGCATTCATATTTAAGTAAAAAAAAAAATATTATACTACACCATCATACTTAATACAATTGCAATTACCAAGTTGCTATTGTCAATCTAGTCTCACCTTAACACGGAGGTACTCTTCAGAATGTGAAGTTTTGACAAAGCAAGATACTAATATCTGTAACAGAAAAATGGATTTATAAGACAATGGCATTTGAGAAATGAAAAGAAGACAAGTGATAACTCATAGCAATGAATAGCAGAGCAGAAAGATAATAGGGACTAAAAGCAGATTTGACATATTCCAAAATGTTAATGAAATAAATGCTTCATTGCCGCCATGGGTGAAGATAGCCAATCAGATTCCAATGATTGATAAATTACTGGGCATTGGGCAATTCATAAATGACACAGGAAACCTATCATGGTATAATTTGACAACCATTTTGGAATGAAACAGGTGATAAATGGAAAAAAAAGCTTTTGTAAGCATTCTGGAACATGGATGATTGTATTTGTGAAGCAGATATTTAAGAGAAAGCCTTTGACTTTAGTCAGAGTTATTAGAAACCTTATTCAACTACGGTGGCAATAAGTGAATAGCAGCAAAAATCAGTGTTTTAAATTCATAGCTACAGCCTACAAGCCTAATTGGTTCTTTGCCCTGGCTATGCTATGAGATGCATCTCAAGGTTAGCCTTATAACTTCCTTTCAGAACCAAGACCGAAGATAAGGGGAAGAAAATAATATACTGGAATTCATAGTTTCATAAAAAAGTATATAAACCAATTAACAGAAAAAGGTATCAACCATAAGAGCTTGATTTTCTGGATTGACATCCTCCAGAAAAACCCTTCTGTGCAATTTTTTTTGTTCTACTAGAGGATTTTTTGCCAAAACCTTGCGCATATCAGCTATGATGGTCTGCATGAAGAAATAAAGAAAGATAGTGCCTCAGTTTTAAGATGAGATAGCCATCAGAAAATCCCAGTAAATTTTTTAAATACCATTAAACCAAGAGTACTCACATCAATCTTGTTGACATCCAAGTGACTGATAGCAAGGTGAGTTTTGATGCGCCAATGAGTTTTCTTACTAAGATTCCTCACAACATTTACGCTCAACTTGTGATTAGGAATGTGAACTGCTTCACAATCAGCACCTCTAACTACTGTTGGTGACCACCAGCCTACATGCTACAGAAAATATGAAATTTCAATGCCAGAAAACTATTTTTATATCACTTAAAATGGAAACCACTCACGTTGGATCAGTTGGCTTAAACTACCTTTTTAGTAAGTTAGATAATTAATACTAACCTCAACTCTACCAGAAACCTCGTATCCTTTAATCTTTGTTTTAATCCGCTCATTCACAACAAATGGCCGAGTTGCATGAATCATCACACTTGAAAGGAAGTTCGTGAATATCTGCATGCATCAGAAAAATAAAGTGAGAATGCAAGACTATGCCGTGAAGAGCTGCTCTTAAGGAATTTAATGAAACCGAATACAAACGAGTATTCATAAAAAAGTAAATGACGAAAATGATTTAATTGTTCTCGTAGAAAGTATCAAAGAGCCATATTGTACCTCACGGCCTGCAAGTGAAAGCAATACTGTACCCATACCACCAGCAGCCAACCACTTCTGTGCAGAGAGACCCAACAACTCCATGAACAATGTTACGGCAGCAACCCATACTGCAGTATATACAGCTTTCCCAATAAGATCAATGCTCATCTGTCATGCACAATACAATTTTACATTGAATGAGCTTTGCATTTACATTCCAGGAGCACCCTCATAATTAACATTGTGGAAAATAATCCTATATTTTTTACAGGTTGACTTCTTTTCTAATCTTCATTTGGAATAACATAACTCATTTAAAGCTTTAAGTGGACTCAACAAAATTAGCCCATTATTTTAGAAAAATGTTGCACACACACATGAATGGAAACATGGCAAAGATATGTAAAAGAAACATACTTTTCTTTCATTGTTGTCGGCATTTGTCTCCATACAGAAATTTTGTGCTTGTCGAACAAAGCTGAAAACAAGAAGAACAACAATACATTGTAATTTAAACAAAACAAAGAACTCCAAAAGCATAATAGTAATGGATGGGCAGCTGAAATAATTATTATTTACAAAAAGAAATGAAATGAACATGACTCGTTACTAAATCTGCACAGCTAAATAGATCAACATACACAACCAAATAAAAAATAATAATAGTAATTAAAATTGAATACAATAGAATTATCTTATATAAGAAGACTCTTCACCGTGTCTATACTTTTTTATCCCTCCCTTTTTTATTTATTTTTGTGTGCTCTCTACATCTAGTTCTAGCAATAAGAAAAAATAAGCTTATCTTATGATTAGGTGCAAGATATTAATAGTATGGTTAGAACGCCGACAACAACTGTGGACATAATTCTGCACAAAGTCAAATCTACCTTGAAGAACAGTAGGCAAATGCAAGCACGGTTGAAAAAGATCTGACAAAATTCAGCAGCCGTTGCTTTAAAATCGGACTGGTTTTTGATTGTACGACTAGTGGATCTAAGCCCCTGAAACAGTTTACGTCAAGGTGAATACCAATAGAACTTGACAAACGTTCAACGGAAAAGACGTTCTGATCCAGAAAGATACCTGCAGAGCAGCATTACCCCAGTCCACAGCAGCAAAGGTTGAAAATAAGATGTCATTATATAACGTGAAATACTTTTCTTCCAACTTTTATCGTTCCACTGAAAACATATGTTATCAAACAGAATGTCAACTAATAATACTATTCAATTGCTTTAGACAACACATGGAATAAAATTAGATACTAACGTCTTGGAGAAAGAGAGCCCTGCAACGGCGTAGGAGAGGTTCAAGACCAAAGATAGCAAAGCCAATTATACCAAGAGCGGGGATTAATTGAAGCATAAACGGTCTTCCTGATATAGCATTACATGACCTACATCAATTTCAAAATATAAATACCTTCATAGATATTGTGTTTAGGAATTGGTAGCTGAAAAAGGAAGATGAGATGAGATGCAGCAACTAAATTTAGCATCAAATGATATGATTTATGGTGATGAAACTTAATGCAAACAATAAATATAAAATATCATGATTTAATTTAAAGTTTTGGTGCGGTTCGGTTAATTCCCAATATACTCACTCCTCCACCGCCACCACCTCTCCCAAAAGTAAAACCAAAGTTTGGCACCTCAAAGTCCACACGCCCGACTCAAATCTCAACAAAATATGAGAGAGTTACCGTAAGAAAGGATGATGTGAAATAACCGTGCGGTCTGAAGCTCTTGTGCGATTCTAGATAGCTAACCATGTACAGTGATTGGGAGAGCAGTCAAATTTGTCACCCGGCATGTCAAAGAAAGCCTTTCAATCATAACCATTGCAAGTAGAATATTTTTCAAAAAAATAGGAACAGGCATTGTTGTTTATACATGTAGGCATTTGTTGCATGACAGAGTTATCAGTGCAGAGAGTCTAGAAGAAGTAAAAATTGCATAACCAATCAAACAAATTTTACTGCATAATGGAAAAGGAAACTATAAGAAATATTTAAAAAAATAAATAAAAGATAAACACGAACATTCATTTAAACGAGTCAGAAATGTAAAATTTATAGTTATCCTAATTACCATAATAATTACACAAGTCCAGTCCATAATTGTCCTATTTACATTAATTCTAACAACATGCATGCTAATGAATGACGAAACTTCTGTCAACTACAAAAGGAGATAAATCGACAGACCTTGACAACGAAACAGTGGCCACTTTCAACAGCGGAGCCTCACACCCTCCAGCCGGTACCAGGGCAGACCGACACAACAAAACATTACATCTAGAAGGTACAGGCTTAAGTTGAACATGTATTCTGGAAAATACGAGTGCTGAAGAATCCACCCTCTGTCAATTCACAAAGCAAATTCCCCATCAATTCAGAAATAGATTAAAAAGGAACACATAAATCCAACACAATAACTGTAGCCGGTGATTGAAGGCAACAAAGTATAGAATTTTAATACTTAGAGACATACCAAACCATGGCGCAGATGATTGAAGGCGACAAAACATAATCGATTACCGAAATTAGGTTTCTGACAACATGATAAACAAATTGAAAATCAACATTCTAGACAAATAATGTATAAAAATAAATCATATAAAATAAGCAGACACAACAACATACATGACAAAAACTACAGCTTCCATTATTACTAATGTATTGTGTAAAGTCATGAGACAATCGAATTGATCCTGAATATGTCATTGTTGAATTGAACTGAAGTATAAGATCATGTAACATCGAATTAAACCTGAATCAGAGACAGCAATAACATTAGAAACGAGTAAAATTAAAACAGAAGGGTTTAATTGCAAATATATATATATATATATATAAATATATATATATATATATATATATATATATATATATAT
>Ga0228711_1003264_pt1 | contig 25176 bp, 16 predicted proteins | sample MedpolnodulmetaG_2_FD_177996 | JGI IMG/M metagenome (GOLD analysis project Ga0228711, IMG submission 177996) | Root nodule microbial communities from Medicago polymorpha collected in Santa Monica, California, United States - brown nodules | ecosystem: Host-associated > Plants > Roots > Nodule... | reverse complement strand
CTTGCATATTGTGTTAAAAGGCTTCCACTTGTCCTCGTGAGTTTACCTCAGTTGTAGTAGGAACAATGCATAATATATGCAAGGTCGGGATTCAAACATCAGCCACCACAAAAAAAAAAAAAAAGGCTTCCGCTTTAATAGCCAACTAGCGGAAAACACTGCATATGGTGGTTAATTAGCCAATCACGTAACATCGTAATACTATCGGGACAATTTCTCTATCGATGTTTAGCTTTTTACTAAAGAGAAACGTGTAGACACGCATATTAATTATAATTAGTTGAATAATTAGAGATAATTGAAATACAATATTATTGATTGCAATAGTAAAATGTGTATTATTTAGTAAAACATCATTATTAATTATAGTTAGTTGAATAGGTGTAAATGATTGAAATGAAATAAACAAAGGTATGTTAGTAGAAAAAAATATTGTATTGATATTATAAAATGTATAAATAATTTGAGAAACAGAAAATTAGAAAAAAGACCACCTAGTTTAAGTCGGAGAAAGTATTAAAACATTCTCGCATGGTCCTAGACGTTCAAAAGCAAATGGTCACAAATTTAGCGTGCTAGCTAACAAGTGTGGTCATTCAGAATTCAAATATGTGAGGAGAGTTGACCCATCCTCCAAGGTTAGGAAAGCAAATTTATAGTTGAAATTACACTAACCTCCTTGGTGTCTCCTATACTGTAACAGTGACTGGTTCAATTTATAGTGCATAGGGGTGGGTATAGTTCGGTTAACCATATTAACCGAATCGAACCGAACCAAAGTGTTGAAATGGTTCAGAAAAATTGAACCGAACCGTTTAAAGTTTGGAAATAACCAAACTGAACCAAGGTTATGGTTTGGTTAATCATTTGCTTACCTATTAACCAAATCGATCCGAACTAAAACAAATATTTTTTATCCAATGAATAAAAAATGGTTACAGTAACACAATGGAAGATGAGAATTATTATTGATTAAAGTGACATTTAAGAACCATCTTTACAACGACTTGAAACCTGAAATAACACTTTCACCTCTAGTTTTTTAAAAAGAAAACAGTCACCACGTTTGTATTAAGAATGTTAAGTCTCTATTGCAGAAGATTAATCTGATTTAGTACTTTACTCCCATGCCATACCAGATATCCCAAATCAAATATTGTTCATTCCTATTTAATTAATCCACAAATACAACACAAATATCATTCAAGAATCAAGAACACTGCTGTACTGGAAAGATATTCTTCTGCAAAAATCATTGATTGATTCAGAAGCTTGGACTATGAAGCAAAAGATCAAAATTGAGCTTCCAAAAATAAAACAGAAGTTTAAAGCAGCATATCTATTCACAACAAGTAACTGTTGGAACATGAAATCTCGATGGGAAGTTCCGGAAGACTAAACAAAGTCTTGGAACTTAGAGCTGGTGTCTTGCAAATGGAAAGAAGAAAAATGTAAGCTCTACATTGGAGAGAACACACATTAGAAGTGGGACTCCTAAAGGTGTGCACTTTCAGGGGGGATCCAATTTTGTGAGTGGGAGTTAACGCCGGCCGGGCTTGGATAAATGGTATCTATTTTTAGTACCCAAAAATGTTAAAATTAACTAATTTTAGCATTAATTGTGCGTGCCTTCTTCTTCCATCTGTTGCACTTTTGCGGATGATCTGCTCGCGGAACCTTGATCTGGTAGTAGAAATCAGTTTCAGACTTCCTCTCACTGCCGTCTTGTAAGAGCAACAACACAATCAGCCCTCAATTCACAACCACCTCAACAACACGATATCTCTAGTTAACAACCTTCCACCTGAACAGCATGACATCTCTAGGTAACAACGAGTCCTAGGTAGCCTACGTTTTTGTCATCATTCTCTCTCCATCTACACCAAAACAACACCCAAGAAATTTTTACATACTGCCCAAGGAGTCGACATTCACTCTCCAGCAACAAACACTCAATGTTAGCCAACAAACAGGGTTCGTTGATTAGGGAAAGAATTTGCAATTAAGTGTTTTAATGTGATGTTGAGGGTGATGGCTTAGAAAAGATTCCCGAGTGGAATATGGATGAACTTTGCGGATAATTTCAGTGAATTAAAAACGCACGTTAAGGAAACCCAAGTGCGTTTGGAATGTTAACGAGATTGAATTGAAAAGAAACAAGTTAAGTTCATTATGATGGTAGTGAGAACGAGGTTGTAGATTGATTGAGCTCTTGTTCTTCAACGAAGAGGGCAGGGAACACACGTATTAGATTTAGTGTAAAGAGTGTCATATTGGATATGATGGTTTTAGTGTAACTTCCTCATCTAATGATAAAATTTATTCCAAAACAATGCATAAGCAGACATTATTGGGAGTGAAACATATTTATTTTGGTTAGCCCAGTATCTAATGATTTTCACTCTACTCTATTAAAACAATGGGAAAAAAACCAAAAAGTAACCATGCAAAAGCACCCTTAGGTAACAATAAAAAAAATTAAAATTAGCTTTTTACCATACAAAAAAAATATTCAAATAGGCAGACGAATAATATCACCATAACAAACAATGCCATTAAACCCCAAGCAACTAATACTTATTTTTTGAGAAAACCAAGCAACTGATACTTGGCAAAGCAACTAAATGGTACTGGGAAAAATTAGAAGACCCAGGCTAGGAAAAATCCATCCCAAGATATGAACTTTTCAGTTCGCAGCACATGTTTAACGGATATAGTATAAGACAGTGAGAGACAATACACACCAGGCTCCTTATGTTCTGTTGTTTTGATAGCAATCTAAATACAGTTTTGGTAAGTAGCAGTATGACACTGATGATTTTAGTCTACTAGAAGAATATTTGGTCTCAAATTTTCAGAAAGACATCTAATTAATAGTGTGAACTTGTGAGATAAAAACTATGATGAGAAGTACATAACCTAACAAAATACTCACAAGACATCTAATTGATTGTGTGACCTTGTCCGATAAGATTCATCTTAAGATCCATATAAGTAGTATATAAAGCAAAACATAAATATCAAAATTGCATTAAAGCCAAGAGAGTTTGAAAGATGTTAGAGTAAAAAAATACTAGTAAATTTTAAAAAGTGAGAGAACCTGCTGGTTTACAGAGCAAATTCCTGTCATGTAAGAATTAAATGAAATGCAATGCTGCATTGCATTGCTTAAGTTCTCCCTAGATAGACCCTGATTTGTGTTGTAATTGTGTAGTAATATCCATGTGTTATTTCATGGGGATAAAAAATAAGGAGGGGGTACACCAGCTCATGAAAGAGAACTTAATCAAAACATTCCTTTATACCAAAATATAATCCATTGATACCAAAATAAGTTCCAACTACATTCAACATCAATTAAAACTAGAGATCCAGTCAAAAGATAAGTAACAACCAGAACCATCAAAAGTATCTCAGAACAAAACACAGGAAAGAAACAATATCAACCAAAGTTTACTTGATCTTCTTCTTTGGCCTCAACTGCAATAAACAAAAAAAAAAGGCAAAAAACAAACATCAGCACAAAGTAACCAAAAACAAAGCACAAAATTACAAACAGCATTGTCTTCAGTCTCCACACTTACTTGGTTGCTATGACCACACTTCTTCTTGCGGCAGTTCACAGCCCTGGGATGAAGACGAGCATAACATCTACAAACAAAAGCCCCAATTTCACACTTAGATCAAAATTAAAAGATTTCCACTATGTATCTCAGCTATGAAATTAAATAAAAAAACAATATCCAAAATGTACCAAATCGAGAAAATCAACTGGAAAATATTAAATCCAGGTGATAAAGTAAGAAATGGATCATTATAGGGAACTGATATAACCCCAATTGAACTTTTAAACAACAAAAGAGGCTAAGTTATAGTCCCATCAATATCAGCTATACAGACAACAGCTTAAAAGCTTATTTTAACAAGAATCAGAGCTTATTACATTAAGGGCCGTCTGGAATTAGCGTAAAAGTTTATTTTTAAGCTTAAAAAAGGTTATGCAAATAAATAAGCTTAATTCATAAGTTCACGCTAGAGACAATTGAATAAGCTGTTTTTTCACAAACTTGTGAATAAATACATAAAAGCGTGTTGATTAGCATAAGCTGTTATGTATAAGTTCAAATATCATTCAATCCAGTCGGAACCTAAATGGGGTCGGCTACTTGAATCAAACAAGGAGGTAATAATCTATCATATACAATATCTCTAACCAATTCATTAATATCAAAATCAACTATGTAAAATGAAATAACAGATTGATATAAGAAATGACGAAACATACTTGCGGCAAATGGTTTTGTCTTGGTTGTATTTCCTAGCCAAAGCCATCAATGAAGGTTCAATGATACCACCACGAAGCCTGAGAACAAGATGTAGAGTTGATTCCTTCTGGATATTGTAATCAGCTAAGGTGCGTCCATCTTCAAGCTGCTTACCAGCGAAAATCAATCGCTGCTGATCCGGTGGAATTCCTGATTATTTCATTCAAAAGCGCGTTTGGTTAAATATACAAATCAGATTATGAAACGCGATTAGAAGACTATTATGATTGAGTTGTGTTGTTACCTTCCTTGTCTTGAATCTTGGCCTTGACATTGTCGATTGTGTCACTGCTCTCAACCTCGAGGGTGATGGTTTTCCCAGTTAGGGTTTTCACGAAGATCTGCATCTTTGCGGCTTCTTCAACTTTGTCAGTTCTGGAATGAAATGGTGGCGACCTTTTTTATATTCCAGGTTCTAGGGTTTAGACAGGGCAATTGTCCATGTTGGGCTGTTATTGGGCTTCAAAATGTTTGGTCCTTCAAGCAATGAAAATTTCTTTTTCCACCCTGTCAGCTTTCGGCGTGGAATTCTGCTATTTACCCAAATGGTTTTGCTCATTCCCAAAGTAAATGACCATATTGCCCCTGCGCGAGTTAACCTGCGCAACATGAGTTAACATGCGATACGTGATCTTCTTAGCCTAGGTGGAACCTCATTCTACCTCATTTTCAAACAACACACAAATATCTCTCGAATCTCTCTCAAATTACCCAACTCCAAAATTCCTTCAACTTCAAATCAAACAACACTCCAATAGCAAGAACAAGTAAGCTTTCACTTAAATTATGTTGGTATGATAGATTTTTTCACTTAATCTATAATTTTTTAGGTTTAGTGCTTTGTTAAAATTTTAATTTTTTTTGCAAGAAATGATAGAATGTTACATGCAAATGACTCATAGTGCTTAATTGTTATGATGTTTAGATGTTTCCATGATTATGTTAGATTTTTTACACTTGGATTAGATTTTTTTAGATTTAGGGTTTGTTTAAATTTTAATTTTTTTTGCAAGATATGATACAATGTTACATGCAAATGAATTATATTGCTTAATTTTTAGATGTTTGCATGTTTATGTTGTAGTTATCATTTTTAGGGTTTGTGTATAATTTGCACTCCAAGTGTTTGATGAAATGTTTGAATGAGTTTTTCATTGATTATTTGTAATTTCTTATTGTGTAGATTTGAGCAATAATGGGCGGGTGGATCGACGTTCATGCACAATTCAATGACAGAGAACCTCAAAGGTTAAAGGTTCGGTGCCTTGGTGTAACGTTAAGAGGTTTCAAGGATGAACTGAATGAATTCAACCAAGGAGTCAACCCCGGAGACACAAGGAGGGTGGAATACATTCGGTATAAACGTCCAACGCTCGACGAGGGGAGAGTATCATTCAGTTGAGTGGAATTAACGAACGACGAAAATGTGACGAGCATGTTTTGGGAGCACGGCATGTTCCAGTGGATCGATATGCGGGTAACGTTGCTGAGATCAACTGAAGATACCATCAAAAGTTTGATTCCGCCAGAAGATCGTGATTAGGTAGGGTAAGGTGCATTCCAACTACAACAACTGTTTTCCTTTGAATGAGGTAATTCAAACTTGCCAAAAGACAGTTACCAAGCATTCACCCGGAAGTTTTATTGTTCCTTTCAAAACATTAAATTTTTGTTAGGCTGGTTTAGATGAAGGTATTGAAGTGTCAAGGAATGCACCTCATTCTTTTGACACTTGAATACCATCATTTAAACCGAGCCTAACAAGAATTTAATCTTTTGAATGGAACAGTAAAACTTATGGGTGAATGTTTGATAGTTGTTGTTTGGCACGTTTGAATTTACCTCATTTAAAGGTAAGACAGATGTTGTAGTTGGAATGCACCTTCCAACTACAGCAATTGTCTTACCCTGAAATGGAAATTCAAACTTGTTAAACGCCAGTTTTCCAACATTCATCTGGAAGTTCTTCTGTTTCAATTAAAAGATTAAATTCATGTTAGGCTGGTTTAGAAGACAGTATTGAAGTGTCAAGGAATGCACCTCATTCTTTCGACACTTCAATACCCTCATTTAAACCGAGCCTAGCAAGAATTTAATCTTTTGAATGGAACAGAAGCACTTATGGGTGATTGTCGGAGTCCTGGTGTTTAGTCAGTTTGAATTTACCATTTCAGAGGTAAGATAATTGTTGTAGTGAATGTAATGTAATGTAATGATATGACGTATTTTATAAACATGTACTATTGAGAATCAGTTATATAAGTTATGATATCGAATTCACGCTGAGCTTAATTAGAATTTTTATTCGAATTCACGTTGTCGCAATTTTTATTCGAATTCACGCTGTCACAATTTTTATTCGAATTCACGCTGAATTTATTCTAATTTATTTATTTACTTTATTCGAATTTTTAATTCAATACACAATCATAAAATAAATGCAAAAAATTAACAATTGTGTATAACACTTGTTGGAACAAAATGTGTTTAACATTACCCTTTGAGTTTTAATGATAATAAGGTATTAAAAATCGTCAATTGAATATGCTAATATTTGTTCAAGTGTGTAGAACCAAAGACAAAAATTTAGTGTCTAATTTTAAAGCATAGGTTCTGAAAGAACAAATGAGAGCAATGAAATCAACAAATAGAAAGCTTGAAGCATCTGAAGACAAAGTGCTCCTGAAGAGCTGACGTCATCAGAAGCATCTGAAGACAAAGCGCTTCTGAAGAGCTGACGTCGTCAGAAGCAACATCACCAGAAGTTGTTCTAATCAGAAGCTGAGAGAAATAAAGCTTTAATGGTTGTTCAAATGATTTAATCTCGTCTATCATTGCAGAAGATTGGAAGAAAGAAGCAACGGCTAATTCAAATGTATTTGACGGCATTGGATGCTTTTTCGTTCAAGAGAGCTGACAAAGTACAATTGTACGAAGTGTACAACCACTATCTCCACCACTCTGCTTTGTCTCTGCAACAAGACAAGAATAACAGTCATGCCTGCAACGATGTTCCGTCAGACTTGGAATGAATTTGAAATTGATCCTTCATAGAACAATAACCGTATCAGGCAAAAGATCATTGGTGATTGATCAAAGTTTCAAACGACTTTTTTTGATGCGGTGGCAATTCATAAAGTCTCTTTCACACCTCTATATAAAGGAGTGAAGACGTGCTGAATAAATAATGCAAAACATAAGACTCAACAACAATTTTAAAGTGTCAAACTCTGTTAAAATTGTTCTGCATCAAAAGTTCACCTAGAATTTTTTAACAACTTTCGTATCTTAGAAAATCTAGAGTCTTAAAGAGTCTGAATCTGATTTGCATTGTGAACACCACTGATTGTATATCAAGTGTTCAACTTCAAACATATTTCTTTGTAATTCTGTTTGAATAGAAGTCTCTTGCTTGTATGCTTGAGCAATAGAAGTCTCTTGCAGTTGTGCTTGAGCATTGGAAGTCTCTTGACTGTGTTCAGGAGCATAGGAAATCTCTTGCAGTTGTGCTTGAGTAATTTGAAGTCTCGTGCTAGTTGTAGCATTGAGCAGTTGTAATCAGATATTACATTCTCAGTGAACTCTCCTTGGAAGTGCAAGGGGGACATGACTACTTCCGGTTTGTGGAATGAACCTATATAATTGCTTTGTGTCTTTCTTCTCTCTCTGTTTTTATCCGCTGCAATTAGATTCTGATTATCACTTCAAAAGTTGAACTCTATCTGCTTCTGATTAGTGACTTCGATGAGAGAAACGAAGAAAAAGCTAACACAATTCAACCCCCCTTCTTGTGTTTTTCTCACTTTCAACACTAATGTGAGCTAACTCACGCAGGTTTAACGCTAGCGTGAGTTAACTCACGCCCAGATTAACACTGACTTGAGTTAACTCACGCCCAACATTAACACTCGCTAGAGTTAACTCACGCCAGTTTGTTCAGTGGTCACAACTCAAGAACACGTTTTTTGGACTTTGGTCGGTTATTCAACCTTGGTTTTATTGAGTTTTACGCGTTTTTTTACTGTTTTTTGACTGCATTTAGTGCATATAAAACCTATGCACTAGATTATTTTCAATTAGGCTTTTTTTTCATTTTTTTTAAATACGTAACTTATTTACTTTATTCTAAATTATGTTATTTACTTTATTCTAAATTATTTGTTCACTTTATTCTAAATTATTCAATAGATAATCATAATCATAAAATAAATACAAATATAAATACAAATAAAAAACAAAATGAATAAATATAACTCTCGTTTTATTAATATCATTCAAACATTACAATAAGCAATACATATATCTTATTTGAATTCACTAATCTACTTAAAGATCCCTTGAGGAAAATACATATATTTTTACCCTCTTTGGTATAAACCAATATCTCTTGGGGAAAGTAGTGATCCGTCCTGTTGGGGAAAACGATATCAAGATCCCTTGAGTTAAATTTAAATTTGGTTCCTTTTTCCCCCCCATGATGATTCTTTTTACCCACGGTAAAAATATTTTGAGAGTGAAAGGAAGCAAACCTAATTTTACCTCAAGGGATGATGTCTTTTTCCCCAACCCAACTGACCACTACTTCTCCCAAAAGGTACTGGTATTTACCTAAAGGCGTATAAAGAGCCTAGAGACTATAGAAGCAAAGAAGAAGAAGAGAAAGATGGGGAGAGAGTGGTAGGAGATAATGTGAGGAAAAGAGGAAGTTTGTGATGGTATTTATAGATAGAAATTGCAACCTAGGTTGTATTTAACATAAATGTGGTAAAAAAAAAAAGTGTGAAAGTGATTAAAAACGTGTAAATTGAATATTGAAAATCTGACCAAAGTTGAAAAAACATTTGTTCTTCACCGGCCAACTAACATGAGTTAACTCGCGCGAAGGCTCAGTGTTGCGTGACTTAAGTCACGCATAGCTAACACTGGCTTAACTTAAGTCCTGCTGCGTGACTTAACATACATGACGTTTTAATACTAGCGTGACTTAACATACGTGGCATTTACACTAGCATGACTTAAGTCATGTAAGGGCATTTTGGTCATTTACTTTGGAAATGAGCAAAACCATTTGGGTAAAGAGTAGGATTCTTCCGGGTAAAGAGTAGGATTCTTCCGTGTGCCCTCGACTTTAACCATTTTATCTTGTTCGCATTATATAATTTGACATACTTACCATATTTCAAATTATATAATTTGAATCTCATAAAAACTAAGAAAAAAACTGTAAAATTGTTATGATACCTTCAATTCTTGTTTTAACGCAGTTCAGAAAATATAATCCGAAACAAAATATTAATAGCTTAATTTATATAATTTGAACTATGTCGATCCCGCCATTAGACTAGTTTCAAAGATTGTGTTGTTCATAATTTGATACAATTTGGATTATTTGATCCCTAATATATGATTTGTCATCACCCTCATTTTGTCGTTATATAATAATATTTCTTGCCAAACCCTTAATATGTCTCTCTGCATGTGACCATTGGTTGGGGAATTCACGTGACACGTTTCGCAATAAAACTTGACATTTGGAAGTGAGGTTGGTTTCCATCGAACTTGACACTTGTTTAAGTGCATTATAATTGTCGTGGTGAGAGAGAATGAAGATGAACATGAAAACGAGGTTAGAAGATAAACAATTCAACCATAGTATTAACACAAAACATAATAAAAAACTCTGAGAGGTTAGAAGATTGGTGCGAAAAATATTTTTAATAACACCAAACCTATGTAAGACACTCACATCAAGAAGAAAAAATATTCACAAAGAGAAGATGTCGTATATAGGTGAAACATCCAAAAATCAATTGGGACTGAAATACACCCAATTTATGATCCTTCGATTCTGGTCAACTGAGACCGAACTACACCTATCCGGATTCACATCAATTCGTTGGAACTGAAACAAACCTTGAAAAAACACCAACAAAACCGACCCACAACCCTGACCCGAAGCAGCCAACAGCCACCAAAAAACACAAACGCCCTACAGTATCAATCAAAAATACTTAGGGCCTGTTTGGATTAGCTTATTTTAGAGTTTATATAAAACAGCTTATGCAAATAAATAAGTTTTTATGTATTATTTATAAGTTTTTAAGGTTATTTACGAAAAAACAGTTTATGAAGATACAATTTTCGCTAGTGAGAACTTATAAATTAAAATAAAAGCTTATTTATTCACATAAACTATTTTTCATAAGCTCAAAATAAGCTCAAACCAAACGGGACCTTATTCCAACTCGTGAGGCAATGATCCCAACACCATTCGCAATACAAACATTAGACGGGTCAAGATCCATCGCCACGATAAGACCATAATCTTTGGAAAAATATCCTCCACTCCTACTTCAATATATATATTATCCCCACACACACATAGAGGGGCGCTAAATTTTTGACAACAGTATACGTTGATTATGAGAGAAAGAAAATTAGAACAGACTTTAGTGATAATGTCGTTTGAAGAAATGCATGTATATTAAAACATCGAGTTTGCTCAGGATTCTCTTGTAAAAGTTTACAAAACAAAAAATGCATGTATATTAATATAACGGTTTAATGGTAGTGGGTTGCTCGTTTAAAACAATTTTGCACACACAATCAATCAAAATACCATAATTGTCACATAAATTAACGATTTTTAACCAAAACAACTAATGTAAAAATTATAGGTATTTTAATTGGTTGTGTGCAAAGTTAATTTGGAATGTTGACCCATCACCATTAAACTCTTAATATAACTATATAACTACTAAAATGTTTGATTAAGCGATTTGAAAAATCTAAAGAATATGAATTTGCCAATATTATTGTTAGTGGGGAAAAAGTTTTCAATTGAATGGAGATGAAATGTATGTTTTTAAAATATGACTATTCTTATAAACTAAAATATTACGGATGACTAAAATTACAATTTAAATTTTATAGGGACTAAACTTAAAAACATGTGATTTTATAATCGATCTGATTGTTGATAGGGTAAAATTGCATTCTTGATGGTGGTTTAAAGTGTTTAAACCTAGTTTAGTTTGCATCATAGTTGGTGGTTTAAGGTGTTTAACCTTAGTTTAGCTTTTGACTACCATGCCTAGTGGATTAACCCATCTCTTTGTCTTGGTTATTCGTCTGCGTAACGGCCGCTTGTTCGCTTTCACTTTTTTGCATTTTGTTTTGTTTTTTTAATCTGACTTTTTGTTTTGACACTTTGATGGGCTGCATGACTTGTGCTTAGCTTGACACAATACGCATTCAGTGTAGTACAAATGCGCAATTAAGATCCGTCATTCGTCAATAAGACATACATTAAAATTGTCTTCTTTCTCCTTTTCCTAACAATTATTTCAATGCTATCTTTCTCTCTTTTCTCTGTTTTGTTTCCCTCCTATTTTCACCGTCTAAATTTATATTACAGATTTCTCTGATTTTTTTCCCCTCCTATTTTCACCGCCTAAATTTATATTACAGCAACTTCTTCAAAATGATGAGACTGCATGAATCAAGCCGGCATAGCTTGATGGTTGCATGTGAGTAGTTAAGAACGTGTTATTTGTTTTTCTACCGTACCTTTTGAATTCAAAACAAAAAGAAAGAGGCAAGGGTAATCATTTTTTCAAACTTACTAGTAGTTTCCTCCTCAGGGACCTAATTTAATTCCGTTGTGTGGGAGCCTTACCCCTTCCCTTTCATCCAATAAAAAGGGAAGGCAAATAAGCAGTAACATTCATTTTCCGTATAAAACAACACTACAAGAACCAAAGAAAATTCAAATGTTTCGTCCACATTGAACTATATATAATTTTGTTAGATCCAGATTTAACTATATAAAACACAACACATGTATAAACAAACGTATAAAAATAATAAAACACGATTTGAAGGTGAAAAAGCAAAGGAGGCTTGGGATTTAAAGGAATTGGCGAGTTTAACAAGGCCTTTGTTGGTAAGCAATGTTGGAGACTTTCATGGCCAATGAAAAGTCTCTTAGCTAGAGTGTTCAAAAGATTCTGCAGTTTGAATCTCAACCTTTGATAGCAATCTCTCTCCTCTTTTTATACTTTTAATACTCTCACTTTATTAATTTTTAATGGTCAAGATTCCACTGCATGGTGCAGAGGGGATTCAAACCCGATACCATATGAGATATGCTTGAAGGAGCCCAATGAATGCTAAAAATGCGCTTGACTTGGGCATTGAGGTGGCGTATTGGCAACACAGAACAATTAAATTTGGAAAGAACCGTGGCTTCTAGAGTCATCAAATTATAAAGTCTAGACCCCAAATGGCGATTTGGATGAGAATACTTTGGTCTCAGATTTAATTGACTTGGACACTAAACAATGAAAGAGGGAGGCGGTGTTTAATACTTCAATAGTTTTGAAACCATGCAATTTGTTCAAATTCCCATAGCTTGGAGACTATCAGAGGACGTGTGTGGAATTGGGAAAGGGATGGACACTATTTTGTGAGATTAGCGTACCACTGTCTAAAGGATGAAGTTGTTAGAAACATCCCTGGAACCTCTTACTGCAAATGAGGCGCATGTGGAAAAAGTTAAGGAAAGTTCAGGTTAGTCAATGTGTAAAGAACTTTTTATGAAGATCGGCTAAACAGATCCTTCCGATGAGGAAGAGATTGAAGCAGAAAGGTATTCAACTGGGCGCTACTTGCCCACTTTGTCACACGAGAGAAGAATTTCAGGATCATATATTTATGCAGTGTAAAGAAATCCAGAGGCTATGGTTCATTTCACCTCTGGACTTCCATGTGCCACCCATCTTAAACCTATCAGATTGGCTACTGCAGTGGGTTTTTAGTCCTGATAGTACTGTCAGTCAGTTTCGGCTCATTTGGAAAATCCGCAATGATGTTTTCAACGAGGACTACTTCAATGCTTTAAATATATTCCAAGAAGTGTCCGTTTCTGCTGAGGACGTCAACCAAGCTTGCAATTTCTGGCCCTGCACTAGAAGAACACCATATCAGCTTTGTGTGATTACTACAAAGTGAAATGCTCCGTCGATGGGTGTCTTTAAAATCAATATTGATGCAGACTGTTTTGAGGAACATTTCACTTATTGGGGATTGATTGTGAGGAACCATGAAGGGCTGGTTTCTGCAGCTGCAATAAAGAGGGAGAATGTGACTGTGGCTCCAAAATTGGCAGAGATTATGGGCCTACGTTTGTGCCTCCGGTTGTTATTTACGCAAATTATGCAAAATGTGGTGATTGAACTAAGGTTGCTTCAATTGATATTGTAGCGACTGACTGCCTTGAATTGTTGTTCAGTGTGTCAAATGTTAGTTTAATTTATGTTTAAGAGATGTAACAATAGAGCTGCTTATAGTTTGGAAGGAATTGATAGAAAGTGTGATACTATGTCTTGGAAAGGAAATGTTATTGAACGCATATCATCCATTGTATTCTCTAATCCCATTGATTCATTATAATGAGGTAATTTGCAGTAAAGAAATATGACAAATATGAATATTTCTGGATTTATTCAATTATGAGGCGGTGTACGAAGTGATACATTAGTGTACAATTAGAACGTCAATGTGCACAATAAATTGATTATAACTGTTTTGGTAGCCAATAAATTTAAAGTACGTTGTTACGGACCAACCTCATCTGCCCAATGTTCAGAATTTCAACTCTTGAACACAAGAACTTTCAATGATGGATACCCCAATAGTTCAAAAAAATAAATAAGAACTAAAGGGATGCCATCTTGGAAGCGACAATCTCAAGAAGTCCATTTGGATTGTCCACATGAACCCAATGACCGGCATTTGGAAGAACACAGAAGGAAACCTTTCCGACAGAATCGGTTCCTTTTTTATTAGCTAGTTTTTGGATCCTCTCAATAGCCTCTTGGTCCCATCTATCACTCTTTTCAGCACGCACAATAACTATTTCCATACCTTGTGGAGGGTTCTCCAATAGATTCCAATAGGACTTTTCCCTACAAAATTTTAACATTCAGAATTTTTACTTTCGTGCTGTCACGGAGGAATAACACAAAAAACACTTATGAAGTGAAGAACAAAATGTGAGCAAAGTTTTTAGACTGTTTTTCAGATATTCATTTTTATTTCAAAATAAGTTAATATGTTTCATTTACCAGTAAGAATTGAACATCTCCTTAGCACTTTGAAGATCAAATATCCATGTCTCGTGATCACCAACTTTCTTTAGGTTGGTGCCCATCCAATCTGCCAATGTCTTAGAGTAACCAAGTCCCACCAGATGACTCACAAGCCACCTGAAAAGAGGTGCAAAGTACATTTCAAGCCAACAGGAAAATAGACCGGAACATGGAGGCATCACAGATTGTAAATTTGTAATACTGTTCAATTACAATTGGACACAGTAACAAGGTAAACACACACGTTTAACAAAATCAAGGTCTCAACATTTTTAGATATTAGACAACAATCGGATCACAGCCTCACAAAAGAAAATGGAGAAGAACTTACCATGTCCAACTCATCTTGATATAACAAGATCGATCACCAGTGTGATGCACGCTATTTTGCATGTGATTTTAAGAGAATTTGTGGAATTTGATGAACTCTAATTTAATTATCTACTAATGTAATTGTATATCAACTATAGTATTCAAATATTTGATGTTTATATAAGAATTCAGAGACTGATATCTAGAAAGAAATGTATAATTAATTATATCACATCAAATTTCATGTAATTTGGACCTTACTATAATCATGGTTGCTTCATAAAAGACAAAAGGTGGTGTTTAATGCATACTTGGAAATATTTGGTAAAGCATCAAAGATTCAAAAGTTATGAACAAAAGAGATTAATGAACCATCACTGTACAGTTTCTTCACTTGCATTACTTACAATGTCTAGCAGACATGGTAAACTTTCACTGTGCAGTGTAAATAACACATAATACTGAAACTTGCAACAAAATGATTACTGTTCTATTGACAACCTCAGACAAACATGGAAGATAGTAGTTTAGGGATAGAGTCTCACTTTCGAGATGGGATTTGTGATGGTAAACTTTCCAGAGTCATTAAAACATCACGGACTTCATCACTTCTGTTTCCAATGTTCACTTCTCCCGGGACAGAATCCAATACCCAAAGCTGTTCTTCAGCAGGGATAAAAGAAGAAAGTTACTATTATAAATAATGAGCTGGATATGTAGTATCCAGCAGTGAAAAATATAATCACTTGAGTAAAATGCAATCCACTTGATAGTTGTAGTAAGCAACATACAAAGAGTGTTAGTGCTATACTAAAAACGCTTAAAATTAAAATCTACAATAAAATAATTCTTGAAAATAGAAAAAATACTGTAACATAGAAAACCTGAGAAGAGGATAAAGCGTATATGTTTCTTAATTAAAGGTTAATGATATTATCTATTTGTTAAATCACAATTCATCAATTGGGTTGGTTGTACCAGTTTTTTTTTTTTTTTTTGAATGGCTAAATTTATTAAGGCTCCTCACCTCATAAGAAAAGAGGAAGGGGCGATAGAGCACAAACACTACAACAGGGCAGCAGCCCAAAAAGTAGAAAAAAACTCCCTAACAGCTTCACTAAAGACAGCCGAGCAGCAGCACCAGAAAAATAGCACAGCACCAAAACAGAACGAGAAAAATGCTACAAACTTAACCAACTGAAGGCTAAACACACTGCCGTACAGTTGGGCTATTTGTACGCAACACACCAAAACCGGACAGCTGCACCAAACCAACCTCTACCTAGATAAGCAATCTCTAGGATTCCAACACCATTCATAATACATAAAAGCGCCAATTTTTAATCTATTGAGACACCAACACAAAGATAATGCCTTAACCGCCTCAAAAAGCTCCCCCACTTCCTTGATGACCCCTTTGAAAATCCGATCATTCCTCTCAAGCCAAATAGACCAAATAGTAGCATGCCAAATCAATAACAAACCTTTCTTCTCTTTTTAAGCACTAACCTCATTAAACCAACAATCAAGATGAGTAGTCAAAAGCGGAGGAGAAATTAAGTTCAAATTCACCCAATTCAACACCATAGTCCACAAACTTGCCGCAACCTCACAATGAAGAAAAAGATGGATTGCCGACTCGTCCATCCTCCCACAAAGGACACAACGACACGCCTCCCCCTCTTCGCGCTGTCTGGGTCTGTTTTTTTTATTTGGTTTGTGGGAGTTGCTTTAAAGATGTTGCAGTGTGTCCTGCATGCCAATTTTGCTATTTTGGGTCAGCAGTTGCTAATTGCTGATGATTTTTTTATCGTGCTGCTTTAGAAAAAATTGGGGCAGCAATTGTCACTGGTTGCTGTATTTTTGAACTGATTTTGGTTTTTTCAGTTTGCACCATGCTTTCTTCTGAAGAAGCCAAACATCTTTTAATAATATGATAAAAGATAAAGAAAGCACAAGATGTGCAAGAATTATCAAAAAGCTGTTAACAATTAACATTTCTTTTATGCCTGCAAAGACAACTGTTGCTACAGTTTGCAATAGGCTGCTGCATATTCTTGGCAATGTTCGCTACTTGATTTCTTAAACCAGCCTTTTAAACCATTTTTTTCTCCTAAATATTACTCATTCTCACAAAAGACACACTAATTTTCTAAACTCCAATGGACAGTCTCTCTCATCAACTGCTTCTCTCTCAGTCTCTTGACCTCTCTGCTGCTGCATTGAAGTCATCATCTCTCCCATCAGGCTCCTCACTTCTTTGTTCTCTACATGTGCGGTGCTTGTTCTCTCCCTAGTTCCTTCCTCCCTACTTGCGCATTCTCATGGCATCTGGTAGTGGGTCAGGGGTGGTAGGGGCCAGTGCTGATTGTGATTCATGGAACTTATAATTATGAAATTTCAGTTTTTGGCTGGCCTTACTCTCAAGATTTTAGTACATGCAGAATGAGAGAGGCATGACGGACAACTGAATAACTATCTGGAAGTCCCCAATAACTCCAAAATAACGGATGATGTTTTTACCAAATGGCTATATAAGTCAGATAACACCATGAGTTGAGGTACAAATTCATTCTTAGTTATCTCTATCGCTCACTCATATACGCCTACTAGCTTGATCATCAGAGTGTTAACACCCAATTTGAGTAGAGCCACACTCCAGATTTTAGAGGGAGAAACTAGAGATAATAAAAGAAAAAAGGACTAATATTGCAACTTCAATGAGTTAAGGTACACTACTTCATTTTCTCTGAATAAATTTGGTCTAAGCTAGCTAGAGTGAGGGAAGAAGAACTAAATTCTCATAATCCTCAACCACCTTCAAATTCACCCCCGAAAAAGCACAAGTTTAAATATACAAGTTACAATTAGCACATCACACTACTCAAGGCTGATGTTTGTCTCTGTCAAACTGCATTTACTTTTTAACCAGCAACACATCTTAATGCACCACAAGGTATGCACATTTACAAGGATTTCAATCACAAACCACCAACTGCCAACTTCTATATTCACAATGGTGTTGTCGATCAAAGATCACATTGTTCAAATTCTACTATGGTACTCTAGTATAACGATGCAATAGTCACTACTCACTATTAGCTTATACATGAACATGAATATGATAAGTGCTTGATTAAGCTGCTTATGCAAAGTGCACTTTAATCTATTGAATTGAATTTAAAAATAACTAATACTAGTAGTAGATAAGAGGATAATGTGATTGTAAAGAAGAAAAACCTGTTTAGGCCACTGAACAGAATCACCATAATCACCATTTCTACAACTATGAGCAAACTGCAGAGCCACTTTTCCACCCATGGAATGACCAATAACAACCTCAGGCCAAGACCAACCTTCAGCCTTCACCAAATTCGCCAAATCTTTCGCTGTATTAACCAAATCATGCGGTGGATCAAGTTTCTGCTCCGTTGATTTTCCATGATTCCTCATATCCATACACACCGTCCTCCAATCTACACACAAAAACAAAAACAAAATAAATCATAATAATAAACATTTCAACTCAGAATTCACATATAAAAGGGAGAATTCGTAACTGGAAGATGGAGAGGAATTGGAGAGAGATGCTAAGAGATTGCGAGAGAAAGATCTCCAATTTCTGCTGGATCCCAAAAAGCCATGGATGATTACGGCGGTGGAAGTGTAAGGTTTGTCTGGTTGTGCACGGGATTCTTCGTATGCTATGGTTTCGATCCATCTTGAACGAAGGTGAATCGGTGAGTTGAGAAAGCGAGTTAGAAGTAACGAATTGTTTCTGTTTCGAAGATATGCCGCCATTTTTTTTTCTCTGCTCCACTCTTTCAGTTTTATTGGGCTTTTATTTTTCACGTGAAAAAAATAATTCGGTGTAAAATATTTTTAAAAAAAAGAAGGTGAATTACCCAAAAGAAGTATGAAAAAATGACAGCTGTGGGATTTGAACCCACGCCCTTTCGGACCAGAGCCTAAATCTGGCGCCTTAGACCACTCGGCCAAACTGTCTTGCGTTGTTTGATTAAACATCATAAATTATGTACTTTATTTAACGAAACAGATATTTGAATGATACTTTTTTTAAATTTTGTGATGTTTATATACTTTTTTTTTATTTTTCAACTGAAAAATAAATATTATTTTCCATTTAAAAGAGGCTACATGTGGTCAATTATGGTAGTGAAAGAACATATTTTGGTACCAAAAAATGTACAGGATTGGAAAAGGGAGTTTATGGTTAGAATGATGGCATTGGTATGTTAATGTTCTAGTTTAGACTTGGATAGAAACTTCTGGTTTCAAAGTTATTATGCTTTACTGCTTCTCATAAAGAGAACGAAAAATGTGAAAAATACTCGAGATTCTAAGTTTATATTATTGAATGAATTGATAAATGTACAAAACGAGTTTATGTAGAATAAGGAGATATCCAGTCAACAACTATATCTAGTAGAATTCTTCTAACTAACTAACTAGGAAACTCGAATACAAGACTAACCAAATTAATTAACTATGACTTGGTCATACTAAAGATAAAGTCAAACTAAGACTATGTATTATATTTGATTGCAATGCTTCAAGTTCAAAAAATACTTCAAATCTCTAGATTCTTGATTTTAAATGCGGTGTTAAGGAATTTTTTGATTGCAAAAAAATAGTTAAAATCTGTAATCAAAACAACGTCAACATAAATTTAAAATTGGAATTTCTTGTTAGAAATTCTTCTAATATTGTATGGGCTGCAGTCAATTGTTGGTTTTGGTTTTTAATAAAAACGGACTGATGTTGTGATCCATTTGATGATGTTTAGGCCCTAATAAAAGTGATCAATAAATAATGAGTTTTTGGACACTTAATCCGATTTGTGTAGAAACATGGTGTAGGCCTAAACACCAGGCCCATGATGGGTGGTGCATAGGGTTGCACGGTTATAAATAGAGAGGCTAGGTCCCCTTTGCCATCACTCTGACTATTCTGCTTATTAGTGGTTTGCCCCATTGAAAACCCTAAGTTCGGGGCACGTGAAAGGCAAAGGAAGACTCTTGTCTCCAATCTCGGCGAATCCGCTCACCATGGTTTCCAAGTAAGTACCATGGTTTCCAAGTAAGTTTGTTCTAATTTCGTATAATAACTCGATCTTGGTGATTAAATAATTTACATTTCTTGCTTTGATAAGTAAGGAATGATTATAAGATGATTGAGTGTAACCTTTTGAAACCAAAGCATAGGAAAGCTTGAAGAATGATTGCCTACTTGATTGCTTTAGTCCATAGATGAATTTAAGCAATTGGCATAAATGATTAGGTTTATTAGTTGTAAGGCCAAGAGGTAAGTAATTGCATGTCAACCTCTTCTTTGAAATTTACTTGTGAATATATATTATGAACGTCTAAGAATGAATAAACCAGTTTTTAGAAGACACGATAGCAAAGAGTATTGGAAAAAATCCATGTACCTACCGATTCGAACCGGTTTTTAAGGATGAGTTAGGCCTTCAATTTCTTTATGGTATCAGAGCCTGTCGAATTCAAGAGTCACCTACCGATTCACGCACCAAGCTCAAAAAGTGTTGTTGGGCGTGACAGTCGATTCACGCACTAAATCCCAAAGTGTGATGGGCGTGACGGCGGTGTATTCGGAAAAACCCATGTCCCACATCAGATAGATTAGACTCTTGTTAGGAGTTTATATAGAGGAGGCAATCCTCACCTTATGAACCAGTTTTTAAGAATGAGTTAGGCCCCCAATTTCTTTATAAATACATTGTCAGACCATCACCTATCCGATGTGGGACTCTTAACACACCCCCTCACGACCAGTACTATTGGGCTTGGTTCGTGGACATAAATGGTGGGTGGCCCGATAGCAGAAACCTAATAGCAGGTGGCCCAATGGATCTTGGAGAGAGTCTGATACCAGAAAGAAATTGGAGGCCTAACTCATCCTTAAAAATCGGTTTATGAACCGGTTTTTAAGGATGAGTTAGGCCTCCAATTTCATATAGTATCAGAGCATGTCGAATTCTTAAGGGCCACCTACCGATTCGCGCACCAAGCTCAAAGAGTGATGTTGGGCGTGACGGCCGATTCACGCACCAAAGCCCAAAGAGTGTTGGGCGTGACAGGGGTGTATTGGGAAAAAACCCATGTCCCATATCAGATAAATTAGACTCTTGATATGAGTTTATATAGAGGAGGCAATCCTCAACTTACGAACCGGTTTTGTAACGTTGAGTTAGACCTCTAATTTCATTAAAGAGAGGTCTTGCAATTGTCAATTTTAGAGTACACCTTATATTTTTGAGTGAATATCTTTTTACGGATCCAACAAATTTGCACTTGATTTTATATAATTTGGATCCAATGGTTTTCTTAGTTGGGGTAAGTAACTCTATGATAATACGTGTCTTGTTTTGATTGAGTGTTGTAATTTCAACATCCATATTCTTGACCCAATTATCATGCTAAACAACTTGTTTATAAGTAGAAAGGTTCTATTTAAATAGAAATAGCAGGAACAAATTTTGAATGTTGTAAAGAATTTTTTCATATGTTATTGAGGCTCCTTCATTTCTCTAAAGTTAGAAAATGAAATGATCCAACTTTTTCTTTGGCTTGTTGTTCTGTCATATGATATAGCTATGAAATTAGATAAAAGTACATGTAAGTTTATGTGAAATGATCCAACTTTTTCATTAGCTTTGTTGTTGTTGTTATTCAAACTCCATATTTAAATAATAATTTATATGAAATGACATAACTATGAAATGACGTAAAAGTATATGTAAGTTTCATTTTTTATTTTCTTGTTAACTCTTGTTGGTTTTCATTTTTCTTGTTAAAAAATGGTTTTGATTTATAAATTTCGTGTCAACTGAGGCATCATGCCAAAGGCACTTTGGGTGAAGCAAAACCGTTCAAGGAGAATAATGATAGATAAACAATAGCAGTAATATTGGTTTGTGATGGTTAACAATAACGGGAGGAGAAAAGATAAAGCAAATAGGGTGGTGAGCTTAAATGCCTCAATTGACACGAAATTAATAAATCAAAACCATTTTTTATCCTCTCTTTTGTAGAAAATTTGTCATAATCCAGAATTCTTCCACTAAGTAAAATCTAATAAAAAAATAAATCCAGAATTCTTGCACTAAGTAAAATCTAACAAAAAAATAATCAAAGTTATTAGGAAAGTAAATTGATTTTAACATTTATTTTCCTTTGCCAAAAAAATATATATTTATTTTCCTATTTACGTGACAAAGTCAAAATATAGGATACTATATTCAATGTCAATCTTATCAATATGATCCGATCGAAGCAGTTGTTGTAAAACACATCTAAATTTATCCAATAAGTATCAATTTTGTGCAATTTTCAATTTTTTTAGATCAGTTTATGTTTTTACTTTTGATCGGTTTATGATTTTACTCTAACTAATACGCGTACAATATTCAGATTATAATTTGATAGTTTTTTGACAATAATGTTTTTAACACTAGAATATGATTATTTTTTTACAAAGCATTGAAATTTGATTTGATCGAAGGAAAAATATGAGTTTAATTAAAATAACTAGGTACAAATGAGAGAAGTATTGTTGATGGTACAATATCCATGTTGTGTCTCCCACATCTTTTCCGACAGAGATTAATCACTACTAATAAAATATTTCATTCGTTTTTAAATGCATTTACTATTATAATAGGAAAGTTAAGTTTTTCTCTCATTTTATAATTTTGAAAATATAAAAAATCCTTTTCCGCAATTTTACCTACAAATTAATACTTTCTTCATTCTAAATATAAGTCATTTTCACTTATAACATATAAGAAATAAATGTAATTAATTTTGTATGCGAAAAAAATTACTTTACAAAAGGGATTAAGAAATCACTTAAAATTGTCACCGGGCATATAACATGGTTTTGTTTATTAGAATAGCGTATATTACCATGCATAAAGAAGGAGTATACTCTTGAACAAATAAAGAAGGAGTATACTACTTCTAATTCATTATTATACTATTTTTTTAAAATATTAATTATAATACTCCTTGTCTCGTGAGCATAGCTCAGTTGGTGTGGGACAATGCATTATTATATACAGGGGTCGGGGTTCGAACTCCAGACAACCACTTATTCACCTTATAAGGTGAATTCTAGCCATGAGACTATTTGACCAAAAAATAATAATTATAATACTCCTTATATTTATAATTATAAATAGACAATACCATGAAAATATGTCTAATGGAATCTTCAATACAAGAAAAAAGTCAAATGTATTTATTTTAAATTTGAATAAAATAAATTTGACTTCTTACACGTAAGAGAATACTAGTTGTTTTAAAAACTCATGATTATTACACTCATTTATTATAATTTTTTTTAATATACATGAATTTTGTAAAGAGGTTATTCAAAAACTAAAATAAGCAAATGGGTCTAAGTTCATTACTCATTATTTTAAGTTATGAAACTCTTTGCTTCTTATCTCGAAGGTCCTATTGGCAAAAAACTGTCAAATTAAATTCATGACTAGGTGGGACTCACATAAAAGATAAGATAACCATTGCTGATTTTCATTTATTATTCATGTAAGAAGTAACTGTGGGTCCCACACCGTGTTGTCATCCATTCATGTATTTTATTTCACCATACTCTGCGACAATTTGCCACATTACCCCCATTCCTTCATTTTCAATTTTCATTCTTCTTCTTACTAAAATACAACAAACAAACTCTTCTTCACTTTCAACATCTTTTCTCATCCCACTCACCAACCAAACCCAATGGACCCCACACCTTCCTTTCACCGCCGATTTCCCTCCTCCTCCGACCGCCTTCTCGGCGCTTTCAACTTCTCCCCTTCCACAACCTCCGCCGCCGGCGATGAGCTCACCGAAGCTGAACTTTTCAACTGGTCCTCCGATAGCTCCGAATCTGAAAATCAACAACGTCCACCACCTCAACCGAAGGAGCTAACTCGTCACCGGAGCTTCGATCTATCTCAAGACTCCGGCATACTTGCTGTCCTATCAGGCTCAGACAACCGCCGCGGTGACTCGCCGGTTTTCCGTGGTAAATCCCCCGTTTCATCTTCGAGAATGATTCCTTCGTTTCCGAGACCAAGACCTTCGGAGAATATGATTCAATCCATGCCTGCTAGAAAATTCTTTCAACAATCTGCTCCGGTGAAGGTTCCGATTATGCCCCCGAGTCGGTTCCCGAGGCGAAGGGATGTTGATGAGCTAGCGGTGTTGGATGATGATGACGACGACGGCGAGGAGTTGTTGCCGCCGCATGAGATTGTTGCGAGAGGCTCTGGTGTTTCGCCGAGAACTACTTTTTCGGTTTTGGAAGGAGTTGGAAGAACTCTCAAAGGGAGAGATCTTCGTCAGGTTCGAAACGCTGTTCTGCGCCAAACCGGTTTTCTTGATTGAACCGGTGTTTTTAATCTGTTGAGGTGGAGAAGTTCAATTTTGATAACTTCCTTACACCATTTATGATGATGATAACTTCAATTAGTAGGAATTTTGGTTTTTGTATTCGATTTTTTGTTCTATGTGATTTTTATAAAATCTGGGTATGATATATGTTAACGAAGAAAACTTAGATTAAATTTTGTTTAGCTTTGTTGATTGTTAGTTTAATTAGCATCAATTTATTATGAAGATTTTGCACTATGCGATTTTGCAGTTGATAACAAATAAACGTTGTGTGAAAGCCGTTAACTGAGTGAAAACAATTGAGATAAATAATTGTCGTTTTGGTGTGATTGGTAATATTGTACACTATTTGCTTCTGTGGGAGGTAGAGAGTGATGTTTTGGAAAAGCTTGTGGAGTAGGTAAGATTGTTTGTCAGTATTGTGGAGTACTATGTGTGTGTGATTAATTAAATAATTAAGAATATTAATTATGTCATTGTCACGAATTAGATTCTTGTAAAACACAAAGAATTGTAATTACTGGTAGTTTAGACTGTCTGATTGTGCTGTTTTGTGATGCCGAATGGAAATGGTAGCTATTGTGTGAATGCCGCATGATTCTTTTGTTCTTCTCAACTTCCAACTTCCAGATGAAAGACATGTCTTAGGCCCCGTTTGGATTGGCTTATTTTGAGTTTATGTGGGCTTATCTACTCCCATAAGCCTTTTCAAAGGTGTTTGGGTAAATAAATAAAAATAGTTTATCATAGTTTCATAAGCTGCTTATGCCATATTTTAATAAGCCTAAATTTTCAGCTTACTTCCTGGCTTAACAAGGAGTTTATGAATTTATGTAACCTCCGTCGATTCTCTCTGGATCCACTTTTTCAAAACATATATTTTAATTATAATGTTATTTATCTTTGGCGGTACATGAGTAACAAAATTGTTATATACTTATC
>Ga0228711_1003263_pt1 | contig 25180 bp, 8 predicted proteins | sample MedpolnodulmetaG_2_FD_177996 | JGI IMG/M metagenome (GOLD analysis project Ga0228711, IMG submission 177996) | Root nodule microbial communities from Medicago polymorpha collected in Santa Monica, California, United States - brown nodules | ecosystem: Host-associated > Plants > Roots > Nodule... | reverse complement strand
ACCAAATCTTACATAACACCCCAATCCCATATCCAAGCTATTCTCAACAAAGTCATCATGGAGAAAGCTCCCGAACATCAAACTATTCATTTGATGACTTCAATCCAACTCAGTACATCACACAAACTAATTACCCAGACCAATCACAATACTCCTCGTTCAACCTACCAACCCCTCCACACATTGTAAATTATCCCCAAACAAATTACACACCTCAATGGCCAAATTCACAAACTAATACCATAGAAAGTCTGACAGCAGGGTTTAATGACGATGACTTCGTTAATGAAATCTGGACCAACTCAGCTTCACAAGTGCAAAATGAAGTCACTATGGAAACTAATGATGATGTTGAAATTCCTGACGATGATGTGGAACAGGAAGAGCACGAGGAAGAGGAAGAGGAAGACCAACGACCCGTACAAAATAAAAAAGATAAATTATGTGCTACGAGAGGTCATAGTTTACATTGGCGTAAATGGTTGCCGCGGAGAAAGTAGTTTTTATTTTTATTTTTTATGAATAAACTAATTAGTGTTTTAAATTAATAAATTAAATATATCATCATCGTCATTAATATGTTTTTTTAATTATACATATGTTGCCAAAAAAAATACGAAAAAAAATAAAAAATTCAGTCCCACCATTTGAAATGGCGGTAATGAAAAAAAAATTAAAAAAAAAGTCAAACCTGTCTCGCCTGTCAGGCGCAGACAAGTGTCAGGGAAGGGGGCTCATTCCCGCCATTTGAAACGGCAGAAATGAGGAAAACGACAAAAAAAAAAAACCCAAAAAATGAACGTGGGTCATTTTGATGATTAATTTTCATAGTGGGTCAAACATGAATTTTTTTTTGGCATTAGGGTTAGAAAAAATAATTTCCCCAACAGGGGCATCCCTATGAAACTGGAGGCTCGACTCTCATAATAAAAATAGGTCCCTAATAAAAAAAAACGCACAATTTTTTTACGAGATTAATCTTCTATTTAAATTGAAAATAACACTCGTATAATGATTATTTGCCACCGAAATCAAAATTAGCAATTATTTTTACTAAAGACGTGTTTTTTTATAACTTAGAAATAGAAACATGGAATATGATTTTTTACTTAAAAATTGAAATATGAAACAAGTTTATCGTTCTTTTTTGAGTGGGGGTGGGAATATTGAGCAATAATTTTTTTCTTGAGACCCATCACTTTGGACGACCCTGCTCAGTTGAGCTCTTTGCACTCCCAAAAAAACGGCACCCCAAGAATTTTTAGACTACTCTCATGTTTAAAAATCCTTGTCTAATCTTATAAGTTTAATAACATCCTCTGTCTTTCAATAAATATTGTTGTCTTGATTTTCTTTAAAAGCAATTCAATTAGATTGGACTTTGAACCCATTTGGGTTGGTCTAGTGGTATTGGCTTGAGATTTGGGAGTGAGCTCCTCCTTGAGATCTCAAGTTCGATTCTCTCATGTGCTAATTTAGGTGGACTAATTTACCTTCTTAAAAAAAATTAGATCGGACTTTGAAACTCCACAATAGAAGAAAATAAAAAGATCGTGGACAATTCATCCTTGCGGGACTTCTAACTCATATATTGCATGCATTCCATACAAGTGAGACTTATAACTCACACTTCATAACAACTCATCCTATGTATATTCTTCCATACATCTCGGTGTGCTCCCTCTCTAGAATTTTTTTTCATGTACACTTGCACTCGTTGGCTCACAACATCAATTGAACACGCAACATGAACACAATTACCGGTAAGATTTTTGACACAAGAAATCAATTCCCTATTGGAGGAGGATTTTAGGAATTTTAGAGTGTTTACATGAATTCTTCAAATTTAATCTTTATTATTATAATATTTTTAAATTATAAATATATTAATAATAAGTATTAATTTATCATTTAAAAAAAAACTTTTTCTAAAATGTAAAAAATTTCTTCATTTCTTCATATATTTCTTATCCCCTCCTCAAAACCCTTTATTCCCCTCCCCAAACAAAATGAAATTAAGTATACCTAATTTGATTTCGTTTTTTCTCATAGACCCATGAGTTACACATTCTCTGCTAAAAATCAAACCAATGAAAATGATTAGACTGCCGGTCAAGGGCTCAAAGCAATTATATAGGGCTTTTGAAAAGATTTCCAAAAGTGTGTACAATTGATCAGAACCTAATTGAAACTCTTGCTAAAGGACAGACTCCCTGCTACATCGAATATACTTCAAATATACTTAAGTGGTTACAAATATACACAGAATTAAATAAGGTCTTAATTTTAAGTTAAATAAATGTATATCAGCTTATAACTTCTCAATTTTCCCCTAAAAAAAACTTCTCAGTTTTTAAACATCAAAAGAAAAGGAATGTAGAGCAGTGTAGTATATTTTAAAACCTGAGTTTTTCTTGTTTTGTTTTGAAAACCTGACATTTTTCTATTAGACAACTTATTTAAGAAATACCTAATGAAAATTAATCACTTTATATCCTTGAAAGAAACAGATTAGACCCGAAATACTGTGGGTTCGCAACAATTTAAATAGTAAATTTCATTAAAAAAATAATATGACGTTTAATCAGAGTTTAAACAACTCAACCAACATTGAATAAAATAGCTTAGCAAATTAAACCATGACGAGAGTACCAAATTTTGAGTATGATTAAAACAATTTTAACCAAATTATACTCGCCTTCATTTGGATTCTAAATTACCGGGTTATTTGGCCATTTCCATTGAAAAAAAAACTATGATCCTTGCATGGCATGACCAACATGAATACTCAACAGTGGCGTCACAAAAAGTTAGTTTTTTTTTAAATATCATATTTTATCAATTTTCAAATATTACCGAAGATATTTATTTTAACCTTTTAACAATCATATTGGTCCCATTTTTTTAAAGGGAAAATAAGCAATAACATCCTTTGCCGTTTAAAGGAATAAAAGCATCGTTTTTTTCTTTGTGATTCCAAACGTTATGCATGTATACAATTGATAAACTGCTCCCATGGCCCCATCCAATATCCAACAAAATACGGTGAAATCAAAGTGTTAAAACCATTTAAACAATTCAAAATTGTTAAACCATAATCACACTCATGTTACCAACAACTAAAAACAGAAACACTAGAAAGCTTCAAACCACAACCTTTTGTTTTTGGTTACATTCAAACCACCATCTGAGAGGCCATTAAAAGAGAGGACCGCTAAGAAGTATGGATACGAACCCCGACACCAGATACAACACAGATACTGACACGTCAATAACGTTGATAATTTGAGAAAATCACATAATTTAGGGTAATTATATTTGTGGATGCGGATGCAACACGTGTTCAGACACATCTAATATGAGGAGCGTATGTGACTCATAGGCGAGGAGTAATATCATAATTCGTAATCACAATATAAAAGAAAAAAATCAAATAGAAGTGGAAATAGAACCGGTGGATTAAAGATAGATAAATAGGGTAGAAATAAACAAATTGCTACACTACCATATCAACATGAATTCCTAAACTCAGTTGCTCAAGGAAATATCCCACCTCATATTTTAAAGGTAAAAAAAGGTGCACCTTTGATGTTGTTGCGAAACATAGACCCTAGATATGGCCTGTGTAAAGGGACACAATTGTTATGTCGTGGTTTATTTAAGAAAATGTTGGACGTGAAAATCCTAATAGGAAGCAATGCTGGAAAAAGAGCATTCTTGCCCATAATTAAATTAAAAACAAATGCGAGTTCAGGACTTCCTTCTGTGCTTAGCAGAAAACAGTTTCCCGTTAGACTAAGTTTTGCTATTACCATAAATAAGTCACAAGGGCAGACCATTCCAAATGTCGGAATCTATCTTCCACGACATGTTTTCAGCCATGGTCAATTATATGTAGCTTTATCAAGAGGAGTTTCTCAAAATTCAACAAAAGTTCTCATTAAAGAATGGAAAATAGAAGGAGAAGATGAATACTTTACGAAAAATATAGTTTTTAAAGATATTCTTTTATCGCAATCATAACAATATTTTTTTACATAACATCTCATTTATACATTTATGTTATGATGTTACTAATTACTATTAGAATAAACAATAAATGATCATTATTTTATCTTAATTTTATCTTAAAATATGTTGAGTTAAAAAATAACTTTGTTATATACCTTGACTATATTTTGTTTATAAATCAATATATCAATAATTTCCATTTATATTTAAAATTTTAAAAATTAATCAAAATTATACAAACAAACATAATAAAATAATCACATGCGTTAGCGCAATAGAAAGAGTGGACAGACGGGCACGATAGTGTCTGTCTTTCTGCTAGTATAAATAATGTAGTTGGTCTATATTTTAGACAAGATACATAAATTATAATATGACGTTTATCATCATCTTTGTAATGAGTTGGTGTACTCACTATACTCCATAATATTTGATAATGAAAAATCAAATATAATAGATTTCAGTGAGTACACCAACTCATTACAAATACAAAGATGATAATAAACGAAAGGAAAACAAAAAAAAAGAGAAAATGGAATACAACCAAAATCCAAAGGAGCCCAATACAAGGACAACCGAAAGGAGTTTATAATCATATATTAATGATGTATCGCTGTTCAAAAATGTTTAATGAATTGTGCGGAGGCATGCAAATGAGGTTGCTCATAGTTTAGCTAAAACGGCCTTATCATCAGCTAGCTCTCAAATCTTGGTAGAAATACCGCATTGTATTGAACACATTCTATTTAATGAAATGCAATAGTTTCTTCTCTTCAAAAAAAAAAAATGTTTAATGATATATGGGCTATAATATATGTTATTGATATATTATTATGGATTGATCTGTAATATGAACTTTTTTTTTTATTCTGAAAGTATACATTTTAACATAAGAGGAGTATAAAGTGCAATTCAAACTTCTTGTGATCGGATTGGTGGCATTTTAATATATTTTGCTGATTAAAAAAATTAAAACAAATTGTCCGAATTAAAATATTAAACTGCGATTCATGTTCCAATTCACCTACGGTATATACTCATTCAATACGTTTTCAATTATTATTTCTTCTGTCTTTATTTTTAATTTTTTATGCAGTTGAAAAATAATTAAGAGAACCCTTTTGCTAAAAAATAAAATAATTAAGAAAATCCTAATTCAAACGGTTGTGAGCTATACTCTTTTTGTTATTTAAGTTATGACTGTGTCTGATATGAACTTTTTAAAATTGATTTAAAGGTTTTTAGTAATTGAAGATGGATTTTTACCATTTTTATTAAAAGATAAATTTATAATAATAAAAAATAAAAAATAAATATTTTATTGACATTTATTAAAAATAGATAATCCACCTTTGGACCGAGTCTATCCCTCAAGTAACAAGCCAAAGCTAAATAAAGGTCCAAAATGTGGTCCAAGAATCATCTATTGTCACGAACTTATTTCAGCACAAAAAAAGAAAAATAAAACTCATTAAACTCACGAAAGTAACAATTCCCTTCAATACTTTTCAAAGTAAATACTGAAAAATATTACGTTGGAGGAGTCTATCCATAATTATGTCGATGAAATCATGCCAAATTCCATTTGGATATAAATAAATTCCTTGAAAATTAAAAGAGAAGCCTTTGTATATATGTCTAAGAAAATACTTTTTGTAAGGGTTGGAAAGTAAGTCACTATCGATCTAAAACATGGAAGGAAAGAAAGAAAGCAAAAAGAAAATGAGAGCAGTATAGTAGAAGTAGAAGGCTAAGATTGAGAGATATGGAATGATATCTTTAGAGATACGGGTGGAAAATTAGTGCAACAAGATGATTACCCGTAAGACTAGGAAGTGTACCACTGCGGCTGCCTCTCTCTCTAGCTAGGGTTTCCCTTATATGAGGTAAGCAGTTCAGGGTTTTGGATGAGAGAGATAGATATCAACAACTTGGCTTTAATAATCAAGGTAAATAAAATATTCACAAAAAAAATCATGGTAATTCAAAACAAAAGAATGTGACCTTTTGGCCAATGAAATAGGAGTGCTAAAAATACTTTATTTTTAACATTCATTCAATGTTTACTTACTTATTAAGTAAAATTAATGTAGATTTCACCGCTTTATGTAAGACTAATATCCAAATCATAGGATCCACGTTAATTTTACCAACAAGGTTTGCAAAAAGAGTGTTATTATCATTTGATTTTTTTTTTTTAGTATCCGAGTTGATAATTGATTTGATTGCTTTTTTTTATCAAATTTTATTTATCTCTTTTCCAAACTTCTAGTTAATCGACGTCACTTTTTCTTATCATAGGATTAAAAAGAAAAAACTCTCTAATTTTGATTGGAAGATCCATATTTTTATTGTGTTTTAAATATGTTTTGCCAAGTGAGAATAATAGTTGTTTAGTCTTAATTAATCAAACAAATGAGATTGCATAATTACAGAATAATCCCAATTGCAAATTTTGTTTAGATTTAAATACGCTTTTAACCACCAAGTATCACAATTGTATGATTTTAATCCTCCTTTTTTCTTAGAAGTGATTTTGGTCCCTTAAGTATTTTTTTTTCCTTTCTATATAATTTGGTTAACTTAATTCCCCCCCAAATTCACCTAAGGTGACACGATTAATTGCCGTGACATCTATAAAATTTGTATTGAGCTTATTCTTCATGTTATTGAAACCAAGTTTCTCCTAGTTAAAACACCCCAAAATCTTAAAAAATATTCACACATATCAATCTTCTTTCGATTATGCTAATTCATCTTTCTTTTCTTCTAATTCCTTACAAATATTCAACCACGATCCTACAATATGATCATGGGTGATACTAACCAGTACCCGAGTACCTCTCGTGATTCATAATTCTAACGTCACACGGTTAATTCTACAACCCTCAAATAACAATCTAACATGAGGAAAACATTAAATGATAACTTTCAAAATTTGAAACTAATTTGTAATAATTTCATTTTCTCTCACGTGACATTTCTTTATTTACATTTTTCTTATTTTACTAAAAAACTATTTGTTATTATGAACTTGGTGTCACAACAATTAATTGTGTTACCTCAACATAATCTTGTAAGAAAATTGAAGTAGAGAACCAAATTAAAAAGGAAGAAAATATAGAAAACTATAATTGTTGGAGTAAAGAAAAAGAGAGAAGGGATAAAATTAAGGAACAGACCCTAGGAAAGAAGGGATATATAGCTAGAGAGAGGGGAAGGTCTTAAAACAATATTGGGTTGGCATGTAAATGCATGATAAGGAAAGGCAAATCTCATGATGGCGGTGTCAAAATCAAGCAAATTGTGTAATCTGAAAAGTTGAAAAACATAAAGACACGTACACGAAGAGAGAAATAATATATATTATTTTCAATGTTTTTTGGTTTTGCATCGATCAAGATCAACCATGAGACTGTTACAACAGAATGAATTCAGAAAGGAAAGATTGAATAGTTCCATCCACCTTGGTTTTCCTTATTGGTTTGTTTTTATGTAAAACTTGTACTACCCGTAGCGTACGCACACACGAAAATTATGTTTTTTTTATGTGTCTTCATTTGCTTCCAATGGTCCACAAATATTGGTTATGTGATTATAATTTAATTTTTGAAAATGAGGTAGTAGTTAAGGAAATATATAGTTTATATATAGAACTTGTGTAACCAAAGTCTTAAAAGTGTAAAAATTAATGTTAACATGATCCATTAATTTTTTAAACAAAAATTCAATTACGTCAAGTGAACGTGGTTGTGATCAAAGTTAATATGGCCCTTAATTTTTTATATAAATATTCAATTATATCAAGTATACGTGGTTGTGATCAAATGGTTAATGAATGATATCAAGATGAGTGTTTTCATAAAGTTTTACATTTTATTTTCTTCCGTTTTCGTTTGAACTCTAAATTACCAATAGTCTCTTTACCCTAAAAATTGGATAGTTACGACAACAACAACAACAAAGGTTTATTCCGGAGTTGGGATTAGCTACATGAATCAAATCGAAGAGTTAAATTAAAAAATATTTGTATAAATACTATTAACAATAATACCGTAGACAATAATAATATGACATAACACCGCAATAGAATATAGGGTTAATATGTTTTTGGTCTCTATAAATATGTCAACTTTTTGTTTTAGTCTCTCTAAAAAATTTCTTCAGCTTTTGGTCCCTACAAAAATTTCCATTTTCATTTTTGGTCCCTCCTTTAAAGAAAACTCATATGTAGAATTCATATTTTTGAGTAAAATTTTGCAGAAAAAAATCATAATATTATGAGAATCTCTCCCCAAAAAAATTAGAATTTTTTAACAAAACATGAATTTAATATGAATTTTTATATTATTTACGGTTAAAAATTCATATTTAATTTGTGTTTTGTTAAAAAATTCTAATTTTTTTTTGGAATTTGTTTTACAATATTCTACATATTTCTGCACAATTTCATTAAAAATACAAAAATTAACTTAAAAATAGGGACCAAAAGTAAGGACTAAAAGTTGTAGGAAAATTTTAGAGGAACTAAAACGAAAAATTGGTATATTTACAGGGATCAAAAACATATTTAACCTAGAATATATAAGTAAACATTTTAATTACTATCAGCGCATGAATATTAAACTAGGACATTTTTAAGTGTTGGATGTGCATGCTATAAAAAAATTGCGTAGTTGTTATATACCTAATGAAATTAACTGACTCATGATCACTTGAATTGATAAAAACACTGTACATATGAATTCATGTAAGTTATAATTTGGGTAGCATTTTAGAAGGAAGATTGCATGCAGCTAGAGCACATATATGTTTTGAGTTTTCACTGTGGACTTAATTATAAGTTCACTCACTTTCAAGGGCGGTTGTAATAGCAGCATAAAACGGTGAAAGGTGGTGGGTGAAGCAGTGGCAAAAAAATGATGTAGCTTTCGAGTTATGATCTCACAACAAGATAAAGATCCAGAAACCATGACATACTTTGCATTTAATGCTAAGAGCATTTAATTTTTGGGGCGCGTGCTCAGTCGCATAAATTATAAAGACATGTTATGTTGCCATCAAAAAGTCTTCAACTTACATTTACATTCCTATCCTACCATTCCCCTAGCCCTAGCTACCAACACCCTATGCCCCTATATATTTTCCTTTTCCTTTTTCTCTTATTTGTGATTATTTGCTCTTAATTCATAAAGATATGCCATAGTAAGGTAGCATAAAATCTGTTTATAGAATGAAAAATTCACATGAACATTGTTAGATGATATCAATTCATTCAGTGTATGTTTGATTATCCTTTGACAAAAAAAATGATTTTGAGTAAATTGATTCAGACTAAATATAAGTAGTATGTAAAATAAGTTGTGTTTGATACATTAATGTAAAAGTGAGTTGAATTAAAAGTTTGTGTGCTAGAATCAACTTTACAATCCAAAACTACAAATAATAACTTCAGGTAGAATTGCTTTTATCCCAAAAATTGATTGATTTTTCAAAAAAATGCCAAACATAATTTATAAAGTTAGAATTGTTTTTGACACTTGAAAAACACTTCTAAGATATGTAAGTGTGAAACCATACACATGCTTAGTATTAGTCAATCAAGTTAAGAATTGTTTGCTAGAATAAAGGTGACTTGATCGTAGGTGACTCAGTGAATTTTAGATAGAATACAATATCATTTTGAAATTTGAGTTGAGTCTAATTCAATAATTTTAACATTAATTTATAAGTTGATGATTACCCTCGTTTATAAAAACATGTGTTCAATCCATATTTAATCAACGTAACCTACTATAACCATCGACGTACAAACTAATAACATATTAACAAACTCTAACTAAGAGTTGTAACTAACTCTTAAGTAAAAGATAATTTACTAACCAATCAATATTTCCAATAAACATGACCTCTACTTCTTTTTTATGTTAAGAGATAAAAGATTTTGAGAGCCTAGATTCAAATCCAATAAAGGATAAAATGTTAACCTGACAACTAATTACTAACATTTGATAATTTAATTAAAAAATGGCCATATCTAATTAAATATTAGATGGTTTTCTTTATGATTTTTAACATACACAAACATGCATGTATGTAAAGTAACTTTAAATTATATGGATCCTGGTTTATGGAGAAGGGTATCCAAACTAGGGATGACAAAGTGGAAAGTCTCGTCCTATTTAGACGAACTAACTTAGGTGATTAGGTTTAAACTAGTATCTCACTCGACCCTTGGTGGGCCGGCCTGTCAATCAATTATTATTTTTTTCATTCATGAAAATCATATAAATTCATAATTCACTGTTGTTATAATTTTCTGGGTTAATTAAGTTTTTAATCCCTATAAGTATTTACAGTTTTGCTTTTAATTCTTATAAAATAAAATTACACTTTTTTAGTTCTTGTGACATTTTCCTTAAGCATTTTAGGGACCAAAATTGTTGATGGAAATTTTTGACAGGGACTAAAAGTGCTGATGAAAAAATTTACATGGACTAAAAATACTGATGGAAAATTTTATAGGGACTAAAAAATGTGATTTTAATTTGTAGGGATTAAAAACAAAACTGTGAATATTTATAGGGACTAAAAACTTAATTAACCCTATTTTTTTTCTTTCTCAAACTACATGATTAACAACATGAGATTAATGATTTCGTGTTGTTATTATCTCAATTTCTCAATGAAAACAATAAAAGATTACATTTTTTGTAAACTAGCCCAGTTCATCCGTTCTCGCTTTTTCAGTGGGTTAAACGAGACAGAACAACTTAAAAGTTGTGTTAAAAATCTTTACTCATCTTGCTTAAAATTATAGATTAAACGAGACGAACTGGCGAGCTCGACCATTTTAACACCCCTAATCAAAACAACATCCAAATCAGCAGTTTTTTTTTTACAGAATCCAAATTAGTAGTTTTTTTAGGGACAAATAGTAGTTGTTATCCCTTAATTTTATGAATCATTTTATAAATTAATTTTATCAATCCTTATTTAGACGGAAATTAAACTATATAAAAAGTTGAGGAATAAATCATCTCATTAAAATTTTATACTGATTTGGTGGGGTTGTTTTACAAGTAGATTTAGTGGTTTTCCATCACAAATTTTGATAGAATCTCATCTATGTAATATTTATAGAACATGGATACAAAACTTTCACATGATACCATTTGATGAAATCATGCATTTCCGTATGAATATACTGTTTGTTTTATATTGGGATGGGCTATTGTGGCCGTGTGCATAGTGACAAAAAGAAGAGAAAGCAAAGTGTTAGTTTATTTGTCATCCTCCAATAATTTGTAACTAAATCACTTCAACAAGCTAACTATATAAAGTTTAAGAATTTCCCTTTACATTTCAACATAAAGTGCAGTCACTTTATGCCAACATGTAGAAAAGTGTGACATGTTAAAGAAAATCGTAACCTTATTGTGTGATCTTGACAGAGAGAAAGAAAGATCAATTGATTACAAGAAAATGAATTTTGATAAACAATATTAATTGAAAGGAACGTATAACTAAAAAAAGGCTTTATTTACATACTATATTTTCTGTTTTTGGTCATTTCCCAGTACTGATCATAATCAAGTCTTGTGCAGATATAATTATTAATTAGACATTTTGAGAGACCCTATTCTCTCATAGAGACTCAAGAAACTGTATAATTCAAAATCTTTGTCACACATCTATAGAAATTGTACCATCCAAAACCATAATATATAGTCTTCTTTGCTCATCAGTATCATCAATTCTACCACTGCTTCAAAAGTACAGTTAGAAAAGTTATACTTCCTGATATAACTTTAGAATATGTGTACCAATATGCACTGCAGAACAAAATAAATTTAAAACCCTAATGAAAACAAGGCTCATATATATTGGGACCCATACATATGAGATTCATACTAATAAAAAATACATTTTTACCCTCCACTTTTTTTGTCTAGTACAACAATATCTTAGTAGCTATTGAAAAATGATATATTCATGTAGGGGCCATGTCTGATTTCCACATCAAAAGAAGAACCTATTGAGAACTCCCAAATCACACTAGCATCATTCTATTTCATTCATTCATTCAGTAACATCTACTTTTTTCATATCATTTCATACATAGATACATTACATTTACATACATACCCTTTATTTTCTAATTTAAAATTTAATCAATGTATGCAAATACATTATTTTTTACAATATACCTGGCATACAATGCCTTTTGATCCAAGTAAATTCCTGGTCACTTTCTAAGCTCTCTTTTGTCCCTTCCCTTTTTATGAACATCTCTCTGTCAACTTCAGTCCTTCTCTCCCAGATATCATTTCTGATTTTCTCTCTTTATCACTCCATGTACCATGTGCATGCCCTATATCATCATATTCATATTATTTATATATATATAATACATATGCTACATAATATGAGAAATTTTAATAGAGTGACATGAACAAATAAAAAGTGTTTGGTCACACATACATAAAAGAAATAATTTTTTAATAATAAAGAATAAATTGATAAAAAAATAATTAAATATTTTAATGACAATCTTTTTATGTATGTGTTCAAACACTTTTGATTTAATCTTGTGACCATGCTCGTATAATATAACCTACCAATACATTACATGCAGCAGTACTCTCTTTCACACTCACCTACCCTCTCTATTCTATCTTTTTATTATTTTGTTTTCTTCTCTTTGTTTTGTTCTTGTTTTCAGTCCAACAAAAACATGGAACAACCTCAACAACAACAACCACAACAGCAGCAGACACAACAACATTCACCAAACAATGGGATTATGGGCAGCAGACAAAGTAGTACAAGGTGGACACCAACAACAGATCAGATAAGAATATTGAAGGATCTTTACTACAACAATGGAATTAGATCACCAAGTGCTGAACAGATTCAGAGAATCTCTGCTAGGTTAAGACAGTATGGTAAGATTGAAGGCAAAAATGTCTTTTATTGGTTTCAAAATCACAAAGCTAGAGAAAGACAGAAGAAAAGGTTCACTTCTGATGTTAATGTTGTTCCTATCATTCAAAGAGCACCAAACAACAATACTATTATTTCTGCTGCTAATTGGAAACCTGATCATCTTGAACAACATCAACAACAACAAAACATTAATGTTCACACCAACCATTCTAATTACAACATTTCATCTGCTGGTATATTCTAGTTCCTTTTTGAGAGAAGAAAAAAAAAGTTACTAATTGATTAAATATTATATACTATATCCTATATTAATTTTTGTGTGTGTATTTATGTAGGGCTTTCTTCTGCTTCATGTTCTTCTGCTGAGATGGTTACTGTAGGCCAGATTGCAAACTATGGATATGGATCTGTTCCCATGGAAAAGAGTTTTAGGGTAAGTTATTTACATGAAAAACTTTATACTATTATTTCAAGTTTTCTTTCCCTTTGCAATGCATTCAATCCATGACCCATCATAGTTTTCATGCATCCATGTGAGATTTGATATAGAGAACTATACACAAGCAAGTGATCATAGTCATGATCTTTTATTTAATAACCAAAAGGACAATCCAGAAAATTTCCATAATAATAAGAACAACCTCATAATCTAAGCATTAAAAATAAAACTTTAATTTATGAAATGAAAGTAACACTTGTATTGAATCAACCTACAAGAGTTCACTTTCACTAGCTCAGCTCATAACTAGTTAATGCTTCTGTAGATTATTAAAACTCTATATTTTAGGTATACCCTTAGGCATGTCACATATATTTATTTTCTTCTGCAAAATGTTGAAATATCAAGTTTTGATTTTTTTTAGGAGTGCACAATATCCGCTGGATGTAGCAGCAGTCAAGTTGGAAGTACCATAAACCCTCACTTAGGATGGAATATTGGTCATCATGTTGATCCATATTCTTCAGCTTATGCTAACTTATTTGAAAAAATAAGACCAAATGAAGAAATCATGGAAGAATATGAACAAGGACAAGAAAATGGTTCACCTGAAATTGAAACCCTCCCTTTATTCCCTATGCATGGTGAAGACATTCATGGTGGCTATTGTAACCTCAAATCAAATTCATCTAACTATGGTGGTTGGTATCAAGCTGAAGATGCAGGATTCATGTATGGTTCTCGTACTACTTCCTTGGAACTTAGCCTCAACTCTTACTCTCGTAGATCACCAGATTATGCTAATTAAATTTGCTAAGTTTGAAGGTTTGAAGATGAAGCTTAATTTATCTTATATATATATATATATATATATATAATAGTATGCTACATATATATAATGAATTTAGGGTATGTGTTAAGGTTATATATATTTTAATGAATGTGAAAATTGATGTAGTTAGTTTGTTTCTGTTTTTAGTCAAGAGTTGTTCCTACCTTGACAAGTGTCATGTAGGCAACTTAATTGGACTGACAATGACTAATTATTAGTAATAATTATTGTTATGTTATTTTGTTTTCCATTTCCCTACAAACATTCTTTGCATTAATTTGCTAATTCAAATGATTGGCTTTACAAAAAGATAATACTAAAAGTGATGATGGAATGTTAGTAAAAGTTAATCATACACAACACATAATTAACCACCAACTTTACTCAAGTGGTAGCATCATATATTTGGCTTGCAACCGGTGCAAAATCATGTGCTGCATCAAACTCCATTGTTTTCTATGAATTAGTGACGTAGTAAGGACATTTTTTTTTTGGATGAGTTTTTGGGTTAATAATTGATTATATGATGTTAATTTTGTAACAAAGGGGAGATTCATTAGTATCCAAATTCTTCACCTTAAAAAATAAAATTAGTGATTGTCTAATGAGTACAAGTTATACAATAACTAGTTATATGCCTTATGCTTTCTTCAAGAGGTTGCTGGTACGTGGATCTTGATATCGTGTTGATGGTCGATTCATTCGTCAACTTTTAATCCATTTTGATATGCGCGGATGCTCACTCTCCATCTTTTTTTTATAATCTGGTTTCACGCTTGTACGCGAGTTAATCAGGTTGTGTCCGTAAGAAGTGTTTGTTTTGTTTGGATTGGTTATGACTAATCCACTTGGTTTATATTATCACGATGTATTCTCGATTTGGTTGTATCTGAGTTAGGTCTAATGTTCTCTACGAGTTAGACTTGCTTAGACACAAGCATAAATAAAACTCGTTTAGGCACACTCACATGAATGTAAAAAGTATGAAAGAAAAAAAGAATTAAATAAGGTTTTAAAATAGTTAATGCTTAACCTTTTCGTCTAAAAAAATATATCTAATATCTTACGCCTACAAGTTTTTTTTTGAAACATACATGCAATTCACCACTTGGTTGCACTGATTGTTTGAGTTTTGAGTTTTGCAGTTGAACTCTTTGAAACAAAAACAAAACAAGCAGTTATATGAATTAATTAATCATCTCATTCATCAATGTAAGATAGATCCATTCATATTAGAGATTCATCAAATCATAATAAGTTCATCCTTAGGTTGCTTTGAGATCAAATAACTTGGAATTCAAATAACTTGAATATTGCTTAGTATTAATTTGATTTATTTATTGATGGTTATAGCACGTGAGTGAGTTGTAAATAAGTACTGTAGACAGAGATTTAGGTGGGGACCAATGAAGCCATCTTTGTCAGTGGTGTGGTCTTAAGGAACTGACAACTTGTACGGCAAGTTTGGTTTTCTTTTTTTCTCATTGTCTGATTCATATTATTAATATCTCTTTATGCTATAGTATAGAGATAGAGATACAGCTTTATTTTATGTATCTCTGAGCATTTTATGTGTGTGTAAATGACAGAGGGATATGACTAAGAAATTGCATAAAAATAAATAGGGCAAGCAACAGGTCCGTTAAAGGAGAGAAATTAAAAAAGCATAGAATTAGACTGTGCAAACTGTGTCTGTCTGTGACCCTCTTTTCTGGTCACTAGGAGAGTATATATTTTGAAGTTTGAACCAACATCGAAAATAGTTACCACTTACAACATCTACATCTACTATAGTAATTATTATTTGCATGTCCTTCTCTCTTAGCTTATCTATGAGTATGAATGAATAACGAATCAATGGTTCATCAAATTTGGATCCGGATTATCGACCGTCGGAAAATGGTGCAATAGCAAATATATTATTAAATATTGATCAAAATTGGATGATTGAGATTCATCTATAATTACTATTTGATCCCATGAATCGATTTCCATGAGTATTGAGTCATGTCATGTTATAAATTTAAAAATGATTGTTATTCTTGTAAAAACATTTTCCCTCAAAAAAAAAAATTCTTGTAAAAACATTTATAAATTAACTTTATTTTAAGCAACACGAAGAAGGGTATATATAGATCAAGAAGACAAATAAAAGGGGAGAAGAGTAAAAACGGGATATGATTAAGGCCTTTATATACGAACAAAATTGAGGTTACTAAGGTGTGTTTGGATTGAGGGTTTAGGAGGGAAAGAGAGGGAAGGTCTCAATTTTATTTTTTAAATTACGAACAATGTAAAATGTGTTTTAAAAATAAATTAAGTGTTTTTGAAGTATTATATGATCATTTATAATGTTGTTAATTTAATTTTCTAAAAATCATTTTATAATGTCCGTAATTTAAAAAATAAATGTAAGCCCTCCCCTCCCTTCCCCTCTTAAACCCTCCATCCAAACATACCCTACTACTTCATAAATATATGATCATTGAGGTTAACACATAATTGCTACATTGGGCTTAACACATGATTGCTAAATTTCGCAGACAACCCTTTAATATGACATGCATAGTAAAATATGATTGTATCTTTGGTTCCACTTATGATTGTATTTTTGGTTCCACTTTTGCAAGAGGTAAATTTGATTCTAGAGTTGCAATTGATTTTGATATGATTGGTTTCTCCAAAGTAAAATTAATTTTGCTTCTACAATTGTAGCTTTTGATTTTAAAATTGATATTCACACTCAAATTTATTGTATAACCCACTTTAAGATAAATGTATTCAAACATCATTGACTTCACTTTCAACTCAATTTTATAGTAGAAACAATTTTACAAATTCAATTCATCAAAAATCATTTTTCTCTTCACCACATAACCAAACATGATATAAATAGCTCAAAACAACAAATGTCGAATCAATATCAAAATTCATACAAGTACCACCTCTAGCCCCCAAAGAGACACAAACTAAAAAGACATAGAAGACATAACTTGCAATGACTACCCCCAAATTCCGAACCACTAACGACACCAAAAAAATGATCAACAACTTTCACATAGTTTAAAACAAACTAAGACGGATATGAATCATATTCAACATCCCTAATAACTCTTTATGGTTCACTTATGGTTCACATTTAATAGATCATATAACAGAATGAAAAAGATGAGCAATAGTCACTCTTTTTCTAAACCAATACAATAATATAATATGTCAGTCTCACATAACCATATATAATGATTAATGAAAATCTAAATTAAAGTTTCCTAAAAAAATATCATTTGCATTCCAAAATGAGGTCTATATTTTTGAGAAAAACACAACTAGTTAAATCATAATTTAGCATAACCCTGCCCGCTGTATGGAGATTACTTCTTAGAAACTGTACTCTTCTTCAGCAAAAGCTTCACCACTAGAGGAGGACGACGGTACCTGTCAAGTCATCATTCAAAATCTTTATTTTCTTCGCACAAGAATTTTCCTTGAATCCCAAGAATTTGAAATTTTTTGGATCCATGCTTTTGAGGTTTAAAGTAGATAAAACTTAAGCTACCAGATATTAAGTAAAAAAGTTTTTAGTAATCTAAACCTTCTTTCTACACCTATCACACCCTATTTGGTAATTTGAGTAACATGAACCATGAAGTAGAACTAATGTTTCATGTAATGTGAATGAAACAAATGTTTTAACTACAACCTTATATTTCTAGTCAAAATCAAGCTCCTAGTTAAGTAATACAAATCAATGGGAGAAATAGACATACTCTTCTTAGGAGGCATGCTCTTCACTGAATTCTTCACCATACGTTGCCAAGTCAGAAACAAACTCTTGCACCAAGGACAAAACTTCATTTTCTTCCCGCAATTTATACTTTGCACACCTAAATAAATTACAACATTATTAGTAACAATGATAAAGAAAAGTTGCAAATATCCATCAACTACTTAGTGTATGTTGGAACATGGGTGGAAATTGAGTAAAAAGATTAAACACAAATTCCCATATTGGGTAGAACTAGTGTTGTGTGAATTGAAAAAAGTGGAAGTCCCACATCGGATGGAACACACACATTAGTAGTGTTTATATAATGGGGGTGTACCTCTAATAGGGGTACATATTTATGTGAACGAAGTAGGCACTAGAAATAATATATATTGATATATATTTTATTATTTGGAAATGATAAATTAAATAATTAATTTTATCATTATTAGAAAATGTTTTCTTAGTCCCCAAGTTTTGCTAAAATATTTTGGAACGCAATCTAGAATATTTTGGAACACAATCTGAAATATTTTGGTAGGCAATCTAATATATTTTAGTACATGATCAAAAATATATTTTGATACTCAATAATATATTTATGTACTGAATAATATATTTTTGTGCTCAATGTGATATATTTTGGTACTCAATTGAGATATTTTTGTACTAGATCTAATATGAGAATTACTTGTTCCCAAAGTTTCCCACTTATTAGTTGTGAACTTTCTCTATAAATAAAGAGCTCACACACTGCATTCCACACATCGAAATTCACAGCTAATGTTTCCTGTGCTTTTCCTCTCTTCTCCCTTCGACTTGTGTTAACAAGTCCTTCTTCTGCTTCTACTCCTTTCTGTCCCTTTGGTTTCGATGAGAGTGGTTACGTACCATATTGAGTGGTTTTTAATCTAACGATTAAGCCATATTTTTGAGGTGTATATTCTCGAACAATTACATACTGTGCAGTACGTAATTGAACAGTGATCTAAGCTGTTTTATCCTGGAGGTGGCGCGGTTGTTAGTCTACCTTGCACAAACTTGAAGAGTAAGATATATTTATCAAGTCACCGTAAGATGATGAAGAATCTGTGTTTGTCAAGTCTCAAACAATCTATTGAGACAAGGAAACAACTACTTTTTCTTCCCACAATTTAAACTTTGCACACCTATATAAATTAAAACAAAATTAGGGAACAATGGCTAATTAATATTAGCTAAAAAACTGCAAGAAACAGTATTAGGGGATGGAATAGTCTGAAGAAAGAATTTACTACATAGTAACTTAAGAAGATCCAAAAACTAACATTACAGAAACTGTCCATTTTTTCCTCCTCCATCAACATAGAAGGTATAAAGGAAATTTACAAGATGTACTAGTAACGAAAAAATTGTGTCCACGTGAATTTATTTCCATTAATTATCAGAGCTGAGATGTAATTAAAGGCAGCAGATATTAGATAACGAAAAAGAACTAAAATTATAAGAAAAATAAACAACACCATAAATATATGAAAAATGATATATATAACGCTAATGGAAATCATCCCGAATCTTCATGAACAAGTCTAATTAGCTGATTAGCACCACCACCGGCTGATTTCCACAAATTTAAGAATTACATCGACAAAGCAGTTTGCTTATTTTCTTTTTATAATTATTTAAATGTTAAGAAAATGGCTCCACGTTTTCGAAATGAAAAACAAAGGCATACACGTTGATCGTGAAATTTTGCAAAAAAACAAATTCGATATAGCAGCTCTCTACATATATTTGTTGTAAAAGCTATCGGTTGAGGAAAGTCTTAAGTGAGAAAATCTATACCTAACAACAAGTTTTCCTTTCTCTATATAGAATGCCAAAGTAGGAAGTTTAAATATAAGTGGTAACATAGGAAATTCACACACGTCCCTTTGAACACTCGTTTTATGATTAAAATTAATTATTATGATTTTTATGGTAACATCAGCCATTAGATTCAATTGCCCAATCAAAATATAATTAGAAGCTACATTCTTACCTTGAATGGATATTCAGCACCTCAATATTGCCTCCTTTCATGACATCCTTCAAGGAGACTAGACTTGGAATATGTGAAAATACTTGAAATAATCCTGGAGAAGGCCCATGAATTTGAAAAACTTTGAATCCGTAATTCTTGGGGTCATAGTATTTAAAACGATCCCAGGAATGATGTAATAATACGGCTGTACCCTCTTCAAATTGTTTTATTAGAAAACAAAAAGATTGATGCGGCCCGGATAAGGATTGGGCAAAGTATCAATATTGTAAACCTTAGTCCATGATTCAACATTGCCATATTCATTCATAACCCACATTGTATTGGAGTGCACCATGAAGGTGTTCCGAGTGTGTGTATCTCAAGTACCACACGCTCAAACTCCCGATTATTGACACCTCCAACACGTCTCCTCCAAATATGTACCACCTTATATTTATCAGTTTTAGGATGGAAACCCTTTATTGCATTTTCTGCTAGCCCTAACAGGGGCAACTGAACCCTTTTTTCTTTTCATGGCTACACTAAATTTCAAAAAAAAGAAAAAAGAACAGAATTAAAATTTGATAGTTATGAATTATCATAGAGGCGAAACAAGAAACTAAGAAGAAACACATTCAAATCGGAGAGATGAGAAGCGAAGGTGACGTTGAATTTGTTGAAGGATGAAGATTGCACAGTGGTTTTCTGCAGAAACAACAATTAGAAATCAGAGGTTTTGAAGAGAAAAAGAGAGTGAAAACAATGAGAGAAGTACGTAGTAACATGCATTCGACGGAGGCGGTGGAGAGCGATAGGAAACCGACGAGACAGACGGAGGAAGATGGATAGGATTCGGCGGCGCGGTGAGTTTGTGACAGCGAGAGAGATTAGAGTTTAGAAATTACTAAACCTTTGGAAGAAATAAATCCACCAAGCATATTAGAGCATCCCAGTGACTGGAGAGGAAAAAAGAGTTTACAATAATCACTATTTCTTTTTAGGATTTGCCAAATTTCATTTATAATTAATTTAGAAATAAAAATTTAAAAAAAGTTCAAACTTTTCTTTCAAAATTAAAAAGTCCGTTTTTTTTTTTATAAAAAAATAAAAATTTTGGAAAATATTTTTCATAATTAAAAAAAACAAAACATTAGATAATAATAATATTTTTTCAGAATTGAAAATATTTTTCCTGAATTTTATTAAAATTCAAAAATTCAAAATATTTTTCCAAAATTTATATTATATTTATTGAAAACTTTAAAAAAATAGATAATCTTTTTTCCAGAATATTAATAGAAACGATTCAGATTTTTTTTTTCGAAAATTTTATTCCAGAATTTTTATAATTTTTTTTCAAAATTAAAAAAATTAGAATAAAATATAATTTTTTTACGAAATTATAAAGATTTTTTTTAAAAAATCAAATTAAATTCAAAAAATTAGATAATATTGTATTTTTGAATTTTTTTATAATTTTAATTTAATTTTTGAATTTTTTTTATAATTTTAATTTAATTTGGATTTTAATTCAAAGATTCACATAAATTAATGCAAGTTGAAAAATATATATGAAACAAAACATAAGAGATCAAGAAAGAAGATGAAACATGGTTAAATTTTGTTGTGTTATTCATACCCTTCAAGCAGTGCAAGGCTAAGAGAGTTTGTGCATCATTTTCCATTTTAAGTCTAAATTGTTTGGACGTAAAAACAAATGGTAGGAGAGGATTATGGGAATGCAATCGTTAATATAGATGGGGAAGTGTAAAGTTTAAGATTCTGAAAGGTTTATTGGTTTATCTAGGAACATGAAAGGTTATGAGATCTACGGCTGAGATGTAGGGAGTGGTTAGCATATGAGATTAACATTAATTATGTATTAGGGAGGGAAAATGAGGATGAATTAGGGCTAACATGCCAGCTTGGCAAGTGTAGCTTTTATGATAAAGGATAAAGATTTAATTTATAAAGAAAATAATTTCCTTCAAAAAAAAGAAAATTTAATTTATTATATTTTTATAATTTAAAGACCGAAAAAAGAAACTAATCAATTATAGGTTAATGTTAATGAGCTTCATCAAATTGTTAAGAATAGTATGATTTTGATTTTTGTATGAAATAATTATTGGTCAGATTTTACTTAGTTCCGAACAGAACTTCGGATTATCGATCCTTTTTTTAGAATTGGAGGGTTAAAAAAAAGACCAAACAAACAAGAGAGTGTTTTAGATATCAAATCAAAAGTTTATCGTTGATTTTTCAATTGTTAATTATTTTATTTTGTTTGGATACTTCGTTATTTTTGTTAGAGTGAATGAAACACAATGAAAGAGAAAACAGAGAAAAGCAAAGCTATTTCCTAAAATAAATCATCATCATCATAGCTAAGAAGACCCTATGTAAATCAAAGAGAGGGGTCACTCAAAAGGAACAAAGTGAACATAACAAGATGGAAAATCAAACATCGACATGAAACATGACATATGACACAACGTCGCACGCATACGATGAAATCACGCAGAATAAAACTAAATCTATGTAAAAATCACTCATTTATAAGTGGTGTCTGAGTGTGGCAGAGTCGGAAGAGCACTCATTTGTTAAATGTTGTTTCACGGCATCCATTTGGTACAAAATTTTAAAGTGATTCGGTGTGAAATCACTGACCCCGGGTAATTTATTCACTTTGCTTGAAAGTTTTTGCTTCTTTGTCCAAAAAGGAAAACGAATAAGAGGCTTGGTTAAAATTTACAAATAGTGAAATAAATTTTTTTCTTCTATTATAAATATATCCAAATAATGATAATCTATTATACTTTTATGCAAATAGTGAGTGACTTTATCCATTTATTGGGGTAATCCTATTTTGTACTAGTATCCATTTATGGTATGAGTTTCTTCTGCATAACCATCCATTATACTACAACAGAGTACATTAAATTATATTTTCTACTTAGATCTTCTTTGGTCTTTAGCAAAAAAATGAAAAACAGTGGACCATATAATCATGCTATCTTCCTAGTTTGATAAGGAAAGAATGTGAGTATAACAAAGAAAAACTAACACATCCCATCATTCCTTGCTTCTACAACTCTCCCATGCACAAAACTAACAAAACCAATTACTTGTTTAACATTTATATGTAGTATAGGATATAAAATAAATATTAATGAAGAGATGCAACATATATAGTAGATTCAGGGTGATGACTACAAAAAGCATTAATATCGTTTTAAATAGATGCAACGCAAATTTAATTTCGAACATATTTTCTCATATAATACAGAAGTTTTTATTCCCTTTTATTTGGTTATGAACTGTCATAAAAAAACTGGAAAATTCCAATCACAAGAATTCATTCGCTGCAGTAACAGAACTAGTTCCTCGTATTATCAGGAGTTGCTAAAGTCTTTAAAGCTGCTCAAAGAGAAACTTTGAGCAAGAGAACTCAGTGTCAATAAACGGTATGCAATAGATAAACAATTAGTGGATTCAAGATTATTAGGAACTCAAAAAAAAAAAAAAAACTAGAAATATAACTGACATATTGTAAGCATAACTGACCATCTAATGAAAATTCTGACTCTGCAACCAAAGCTCAAACAAGCTGAAGCTGCACATCTTAGTCTCTAAGTTCACAGCAAACAAAAAGGAAAAGTATTATTGTAAATATGTCAAATGAGCTTGATCCAGTGACACACATTGTAGCAAAAAGGAGTAAAAAAAAAATACTTGCTCTATTTACCACTTTTTTTAACCAGGTAGCATGGCTCAAATTAAAAAGTTCTATAAATAGAACCAGATTATTGAATGAATCTACACTAAATAACCATGTTAATCTCACCAATGAATGATACACCCTATTGATCTCACATGCATTTTCCTAAATGGACCGCTCCCTATCATGTATCAACAGTTATCCTTCTTCCATACCTCCCACTAATAGGACAATGAGAAATTATATACTAACTAACAACCTAAATAATCTTAAAGTGAATGTGACAAAAGGATGTAAAGGATTCAATAGCATGCCACCAAAATTGAAATTCAATCGTTAAAAATTTAAATCTAAACTATTCATCAAAGCTCCTCAAATCAATAATTCATTATAATTAACGCTTAGGGATTCAGAAACCTTTTTCAAGGAGCAGTTAAAGACTACGGGTAAAGGAAGTTAGGATTGATGAAGTAAAACACATATAGGAGATCGGGAAAAAGAATGAATTAGCTGAGCAATATAGTCAATCGTTTTCTAAACCAAGCCAACAAGATAACATGCCAGTCTCGCAGCATAGATAATGATTAGCGAACATCTAGATTAAAGTTTACAAAAAAGACATCATTTGCATCCTAGAACGAGATTTGTATTTTTTTTCAAAAATCACAACTAGCCAAATCATATCTTGTGATTTAACATAACCCTGCCTAGTGTATGGAAATTCCTTCTTATCAGCTGTACTCTTCACCAAAAGCCTCACCACCAGAGGAAGAAGGTATTTGTCAAAACATCGTTCAAGATCTTCATTTTCTTTATACAATTTAATATTTGCACACTTATGTAAAATAACACCAATATTACATAACATAGTCTAGGTAACATACCTAAAATTGAAATAAGCAGGGGTCAGAAAACCAATCAAATGCAAAAACAGACATACTATTCTTAGGAAGCAAATTGTTCACTGTCAGATGATGGAAAACATGTAGTTTCTATGTCTCAATCAATCTGTTGAGACAGAGACAGACCTTCCTTTTCTTCCCGCAATTGAAACTTTGCACACCTATATAAATTAAAACAATATTCGGGAGTAATGGTTAAGTAATATTAGCTAAATCTGCAAATTGCAGGCGATGGAATAGCCTCAAAATACTATTTACTACTTAGCAACTTAGAACGTTCAAATAACTGACATTACAACAACTGTCCATTCATTTTCTCCTCCTCCATCAACATGAAATGTATAAAGTAAATTTATAAGATGTAATTAGTAACAAAAGATTGTGTCCACGTGATTTTTTTCCCATTAACTATCGGAGCTAGATATGTAATTAAAGTTGGTAGATATTAGATAACCGAAAAGAACTAAAATTAAAATATATATATATATATATATATATATATATATATATATATATATATATATATATATAAAAAAAAATATAAAAAAAATATAGAGT
>Ga0228711_1003262_pt1 | contig 25182 bp, 16 predicted proteins | sample MedpolnodulmetaG_2_FD_177996 | JGI IMG/M metagenome (GOLD analysis project Ga0228711, IMG submission 177996) | Root nodule microbial communities from Medicago polymorpha collected in Santa Monica, California, United States - brown nodules | ecosystem: Host-associated > Plants > Roots > Nodule... | reverse complement strand
GAATTTTTTTTTTTTTTTACAAAAGAAAGAATGTTAATAATATTTAGAAGAATATCACAATGGTGAAAATATTAATGATTTTATTAAATTAAAATAGATTTGCGTTTTTTTTTGTGGTGGTTGGGGTTCAAACTCCAGATCTTGCATATATTATGTATTGTCCTACCAACTGACCAACTGAGCTAAGCCTACGAGGACTGAAAATAGATTTGTTGATTACAATGAAAAGTTTCTTGAAACAATATTTCTGAAATGCTGAAATAAAAACAATAGGAAATAAATGGAAATTCTATCATTCATTAATCAATCATGTGTGCTGATTAGTGCTTTGGGTTTTTTTTTGCACTGATTTTCCCTTTTTGGTTCTCCATAAGGTATGTAGGATTGGCTCCTCATCAGAAGATGTGTTTTTTTTAACCCTGTTTTTTGGCATGGATTTTCCCTTTTTGTTTGTCCTTAAGGTATGTAAAAGGATTGGTTCCTCATCAGATGATGTGATATATATATGTAGTCTATGCTTCTGATGTTTTGTCCTGTGTTTGCGATTGAACAATGGGATGTCCTCGTTATCTTATTCAGCCTTGTCAATCTCGAATATTTCAGTGTCATCTTCCTCTAAATTCAGTGTAAGGTCTTCATCAGAAGATGGGATTACTTTTTGTTTCTGACGTTTTGTCATGACTTTCACTTGATTAATAGGCTCCCTTCTTTTCTTTTTTTCTGAAGCCTCCGCAGCGAATTTGCCTCCATTTGAATAATCTTCCTTCTAAGGCCGCATGAGAAGCAAAGAGGGTGGAAAAAAAAAATCTCGGAACTTTGAAACTATGGTCTTTTTTTTCTATGAACGGTAACATAGATTTTTCCATGGAAGCTTTTTGAGCTTTGTAAAAATTTAATTTTGTCTATGAAGAGGAACATAGATTTTTCTTGTTTCTGGAAATTGAATTTAACATCAAAGAGAACTTTCTTTCTTCTAATTTTTGCATTCTGAAATAATACTTCCTTTGCAAACAATGTCTCTTATTTAAGCTCTCTAATCAGTGCAGCTGAAACAAGATATACTTCATCATCATTACTCAACATTGTTGTCATCGGTTTCTCTAAATAAGAAAATGAAGTTCTTTAAAATGATCCGGCTGATCTAGTGCATTTTATAAATAAGAAAATGAAGTTCTTTTATTCTTCTCGAATTATTGATAACTGTACCTATTTCAGAAACATATCTTCCATTATGATCACCAGATTTTCTTTTCAGTATCACATGTATTCTTAACTACATATACATTATAATACAGGGCAGTATCACTCCAGATTGCTCAAGTAGTTCCAAGAGTAATTTCTCCTGAAATATCAAATATTCAGAATTATAGAGAATGATATAAAACAAAATGAAAGAGACAGTAGAAAGGTTAGATATAATATGAGTGTGCTAACAGATTGATAGAACACAAAAAGTTTTCGTTTCTAACTTTGTTATTTGATCTCTTAGAATCTCTATCAAACACTTTTTTCCACCTTCAATCAAACGCTTTCATGACGCTTTCATGACGTTCTACCGTATAGAACCTAAATTGAATTTTCTTTACATATGATCAGTGATATCGAACAAATTGATAAGTGAAATAGGTAGACAAACAACCAAAAGATATCGAACAAATTGACTATGTTACATATCTCTTTAGTTTGTGCACACATTGAACATATTCAAATGAGAAACAATTCTTGACTAGGAAAGTAAAAGAAAAATGTACGTAAAACGAGAATGCAACTTTTCCTTCGCTTCTCATGATATGGTAACTTTACCATTGATTCTTATGACAGGGATGTGAGCAATGTTGGACCAATGCTTCTTACTTTCATACCTTTCTTCTAATACAGGGCATTCACCAATAGTAAGTAGCTTAAGAGTGGAAGGGATACTGTCTTCTCGCAATGACTTGAGTCTTGCACAACTTCCAAATTCAAGTGACCCGAGAGAGCAAGGCAACATATCTTCTGGAAATGACTTAAGTTTTTTACACCTCCAAAACAAAAGTGATTTTAGAGCGGAAGGAAGTGTGTCTTTAGGCAAAGACTCAAGCTCAGAACAAACTCGAAATTCAAGTTTTCTCAAAGAAGAGAGGTTTTGAAGCCCATTTCCTTCAAATGATTTCATTTCAGAGAGATAACAAATTGTGAGAGACACTAGGGACATGGGAAGCAGTTTCTCCTTCAACAAGGTGTTAACAATATCATCATCACCTCCAATAGTCAATTTTGAAAGAGTGGTAAGGTGTTGAAGACACCCGCCATTTACAGGAACTTCTATTTTCTTGGAGCAAATATGAATCGACTGTAATTTAGGAGGCAGAAATGATAACTTCAATTCTGGAATATCTTTCAGAATCAAGTGTTCAAGAGCTGTGAGGGTGTCCGTTTGTTGAGGCATTGATCGAAGTGCCTTGCAGCAAAAGACTGAAAGTGACTGGAGGGTTGATGAGTTACTGAAATAAAAATGGATTCCAAACTAGCACAACAAATAATGGAAAGACTTTGGAGTTTAGGGAAACTGTCCAGTGGGAAGGAGGTAAGTGCCTCACAGCTATTCACTAACACCAACTCTACAAGCGATGTGTAATTCTTGTGCGTTTCAGGAGGAAGAAATGATAAATTCTTACACCCATTAATACAAAGTGACTTCAAGGAAATGGGCAGACCATCTGTTGGAAATGAAGTGAGATACGGAATACTATATGCTTACATTTTAGGTAGAGACCGTAACATACTACAGTTCCATATGCTTACATACTGCAGCAGACACGGAGAATCACTCGCAAGCAACGACCACTCAGAATCGAAATCTCCATCAATATTTATTCTATTTATTGAGGAAAGTGAATGCAGAGTAACTGGTGTTGCCAAGAGATGATCACAACTTAGTATTTTAATTTCCTTTATGCATGAAAGAAGGCTAAGAAAATGTCCCCTCAGTTCAGGACAATTATCTAACTCTAGGGATTTTAGACTAGCAAAAGGAACTGTGTTGCCTTCAACGGGAAGCCACTCCTTTAAATTTGGCATGTTTTGAAAATGCAGCGTCTCCAAGGATGGAAATGGTTGGAATGAAGAGTTTGAACTTCCTCCTGTCATGCCATAGAACTCTGGACCGATTGTCTCCAACATCGTCATATCAGAAATAACCAAGTCCTTGAGAGAAGGTAGCTTCCCTAGTGGTGGAAGTGTCATGCAATATGAACAATTTGTGATTCAAACAGACACCATGTTGGAAAACAAAGAATCTCCCAACCAACTTGGAAAGTTTGTCCCCCAATACAAATTAATGTCCAATTTTCTCAGATTTATTGATGGACGCAACGCATCAAGGACATCTTTCTCTGTTTGCGAGTCTTCAGCTTGTTTTCCCCATTCGAGCACTAACTCCTCAATGTGTTCTTTAATTTTCAAGTCTGCATCATATGCCTCCATGGTATCATTGACATTATGTAGGTTCGTGATGGTAAGTTTTCCTTGTAGGTGTGGGAATTTTCTTAGCTCTTTGATACTTAACCCAACATGTATCTTGCCCACTACAAAACAAGTTAGAGTCCGAAGGCTCTCCAACCTTACAATTTGCATAGGAAGCTCCTTTATGCTGGTCTCACTGATGTCAAGGTGACGTAAATTAATTAAATTTCCGATAAGTACTGGCAACTCAATGAGATTCTTACAGCTACATAAAATTAAGGTTTGCAAATTGTAAAGGTTACAAATTGTATCAGGCAAGCGTTTGATGGCAGTGTCAGAGATATCTAGATACCGCAACACCACCAAACTTCCAATTGAATTTGGGAGCATGTTAATGTTCTCATACTTTGATAGGCATAAAACGCGCAAACATTTGAGTGTGGGTAGCAAGTCATCAACCACTTTGATAGGGCCGACTGGTATGATGCTTCGCAAGCATTTAAGATCGTAGAAAGACTCAAATTTATGGAAACTGTCATATTCATCTTGATTATATGACAAATGACGAACACTTCTACAGATGTCACCACCACATTCAAGCCTACCACAACAATTTCAAGATACGACTATCGCTAAATCATTAACAAGGTCATGCATCACAAACTTTTGTCTTTCAAAAAAGTCATTTGATTGTTGAATCAAGGATCTGGATAACAATTCATTAAAGTAGTCATCACCTATTTCTTCTGCTGATTTTTTTCCATGAGAATGTTCAAGGAATCCTTTTGCCCCTTAGATTTTCCCTTAATTCGACTCAAAGAATATCAAGATTATTGCTATTCCATGTTTTTGAAGTGATAGAATCAAGGAGAGTTTTGATTATTCTCAAAGTATTGAAATCTTCTGAGACACAAACCCAGACTTGTAGATCAAAGTGCTCTTGAACTTTTTCATCATTGTAAATAAGTTGTGCAAGTGCCGTTTTACCGACACCTCCCATACCTAAAATTGCAACAACACCTATATTATTATTTCTAGTACCGTTGTTGTCTGATAGCAACATGTTCATAACTATCTCTTTATCATCCTTCCTACCAACCATGACAGATTCATCAACCACTGAAGTTGAAGGTGTTCTATGAAAAACTCTAGCACTTACAGTTTTCAAACCAAGGATATATTTAAGTTGTGAAAAAAGTTGCAATGTTTCACACATGATCTTCATTTGGGAATTGATCTCTTTGTTGAAGGTGTTAAAAGGAGATGAAAGGAAGTTCCAGACCTTATTAGTTTTGCTTCCAGCTTGCATCGCAGGGAATCATAGCTGATTTGGTTGAGTAAATCCTCCGCATCAAAGATTGCATCTTTCAAGTCTTCTAGCCATTGTTTGACAGCAGGATTGTTGATTTGCTTCTCCTCTGCGTCATCGAGAACAGCCTGAAGAATCAGCAGTGTTGTTTGTAACTGTTTCAAGAGCGAGACATTCAGCTTCTTGTTGTTGATGTAATCACAAAACTCTTTTGAAAGAACATGTCCACTTCTAATAATCTATCAAACATGTCCACTCCCACAAATCATTTTTTAAGTGAAGTTGGGCTGGGAACATAAAATATGATAATTTATAGAATTATTTACCTACCAGAACCCAAGTCCTCCTAGTATTAAAGTTTTTATTTTACATGCTTATGTTTCCTTTTAAAATAAGTCAATTTAGAAAAATATATTATTATCAAGATTTGTATTCACATATATATCATATTAAGTATACATTGACAATATAAGAATTTGCAATGCATTTGATGCCTTTCAGCTGGTCTGTCACATCTGATAGCATCAAGAATAAATCGTCACTCAAACTTGGACGGCTATTGGATTTTGAATACAATATAACTGTGATCTTTAGTAGTTGTAATATTCATAAGATCTTTAGCTGGTTTATTGACTTTTTTGTTTTGCTGAATGGTCAGTTTATTGACTTATCCAGGGGTCTTCTGGGTTCTGACTAATATAATCTCTGCGAAGTTAAGTATCAATACAGTATCTATATACAAGAGATTAATAAAATAAAGTATGAGTTGTTCACAACAGGATAAGTATTTCTCAAAAACATACGCACACCATAAGAAATAGACATTGAAGAGGTTATCTTGGTTTGAGACTACCAACATTTCGAATCTCATGTAGAGGTCATGCATGTCACATGAACAACTTTTTTTAAGAGCAACATGAACAGCTCATATTGTCACATAGCCGTTAATTTCAATGACAGGAATGAGAGCAATGTTGGACCAATGTTCCTGATTTTCATACCTTTCTTCTAGAACAAGGCATCCCCTAATGATCAATAGCTTTCAATAAAGCTTGATTCAATAATTTACACGTATGCAGGGCATAACGTAAAAGCCCCTCAGCGCAACCTAGTTGAATGTAGTGTCCCCAGTTAAATTAACTACAATGGCAGGACAAGGCGACAAAGTACTCCAAACAGTCAGCTACTAGGTGAGAGAACCCCATTGTGGTGTCGGTCGAGGCATAGGTTAGGCAAAAAAATAGAGATCAAAGTGAGTTTCATGGAAATAGGGGAAAAGTTATCTAAAACAGTAGAAGGGTGCAAGATCACCGTGATGTTGAACTGTTTTTACACTGCCTGTGTGTATGAGTCTATATATTGTTATAGATCATTTAGTTTTTACTGCATCTTTCAAGATTTGTAACCCGAATTGTTTTTATGTTTGGCTCCATATAAAAATTAAATTTAAACATTTTAAGAATTAAAACCGCAAACAAATTATAACCTGCAAAATTAATAGAACAAGTAATGTAGAAGTCAAAGCATTACTTTCAAAGTAACATTCCAATACTTTTATATTACAATACCACATCAATGCACATGCATTTTTTATCAAAATCCAAACGGATATTGAAGAAATCCAATTGATCAATTGGAAACAAAGGTTGTTTTATTTAAAGTAGTACATGCATGATAATGCATAGTTGGTTTTAGACCATATCATTCTTAAGTGGCAATTTCCAAAGCCATCTTAAGGTAGTCTTTTTCTTTAGAGTTAGTGGCAATCTTGATGAAACTTTTAACTGCTGTGTTTGATCCAATTTTGAAGTACCGTTCTGCTTCGGCTACAGAGGCAAAACACCATCCATATTCGATATCAGCATTAGCATAATGAGCACAAAAGTTTCCACTTCCCTTCTTGATGCACTCGGCATGAGTTTGACATAAGTTAGGATGTTCTTCGATCATCTTCATATTATGTTCAGAACCAGATGGACTCTGGCAAATACCTCCAAATAAAAAGTAAGGGATACAACGACAATCTTTGGAGTTGCCACATGGTGGCATCTCAAATGGTGAACAAACGGAACCCAATTTCGGACAAGTCACTGCTTCAACATTCTTCGTCTGAAATATTACTACAAAATGGCGAGGGCAGTTAAAGTTGGAACTAATACATACACATCTAGGCATACAACCTATATGACTACCACAATAATATATATTCAGGAAATTGAAATCTATATGCAAATGGCTTAAAAGGACAAAATTAAAATGAAAAAAAGATAAAGGACTAAATTGTTATCTGAAGTTAAGTTAAGGGACTAAAAATGTAATTTTCTCTATTATTTTCTATACTATGTATTCTATATCATTAAACAAATTCACATATAAAAATGTTATATTATTAAAGTGATCGTAAAAGATAAATATAGTTTGTTACAATATAAACTTGCAAAAACTATTATAAATGTGTAATTTATACTCATTAACGCAATAAAAAGAACGGTATACATCTTATACACATTAAAAAATAATAAGAGCCTGGATGGATGCTTTCAAATCGAAAGGGTGTCAATGAGATTTCAAATATTCTTGTGGGAAAGATGAACGCTATGTTAAAAAAATACATACAGAGTGTGGTAACGAGGAAGAGAGCCGAAGTAATGAGCTTAACATAAGTCATTGTTTGATAAGAGGAAAGAATTATTTGTTATGAACTTAGCTTAGTGTTGCATTAGTTCATTGTTACATGCATCAATTTATAGAGCGATCCATATACTAGCTGACACTACAGGCTCCCTTATTAAATTGAGAAGCAAGGAACTAGGCTTTACTATACGCTTAATAGCAGTTTTCGCCCCCTAACTTTCACGAAGTTGCGATTTTGGCCCCCTAAGAAAAAAACTACAAAACCGTCCTCTAAGTTTGGCCCCTCAAGACCAATTTTTGGTAAAAAAAAACATGTGGCACCTCACTTAGGGTGCCACGTCAGTGTAAACCGAGTCAAAATTGGTCTTGGAGGCCAAAACTGTCACAAATGCAAAAACTTAAGGGGCAGTTTTATAGTTTTTTTCTTAGGGGGCCAAAATCACAACTTTGGAAAAGTTAGGGGGCTGACACTGCTATTAAACCTTTAGTATATTACTGCTTAAAAGTGGAATATATGAGAAGGCTTGATGGTGATATTTAACAATTTTGGAATATATGACACGGCTTGATGGTGATATTTAACAATTTTGTGGTATCTTAAAAGGGAATGAAGTTAAAACTGTTCCATTCCCTTTCATAAAATAATAAATATTCCGGTTATTAATGGAATGCAACAACGACATGCTTACAAATGTGACAGCCTGCAAACATGACAATATAGTTTTAAACTGTTAAAATTGATGATCTACAAATAAGGAGACTAAACAATAAGGAAGAAATACAATCAAGAGTTAATTTTCTTCATTCTATAATCAATTGTAAGAACAAGTTGATACAAATTGGATTAAAGATTTGTTAAGATTTCTTAGGATTCCACGTACACTACAAGAAATTCTCTCATTACCCACGACCAAAAGTTGTGGGTAAGTGAAAAAAGCCGTGGGTAATGTTAATTACCCGCAACTTACCGAGGGCCTCAAGGATGTGGGTAAAAGCCTCGTCGGTAACATTACCCACGGCCATGAAAACCGTGGGTAATTACCCACGGCTAAGCCATGGATAATTTGTGGGTAATCATCATTTCAACAAATATATATTGGTCCTCTATTACCCACGACTAAGTCGTCTATAACATTATCCATGGCTAAGCCCTCTATAGGGTTTCTATTTACTAAAAGTTTAGAATGCCATTACCCACGACCAAGCCCTTGGTATTATTATTTTTATTTTGACCATATTACAGTGTTTCTGATATATCTAATATGGTTGATGGTTCTTTTGTTTCACATGAATATATTTTTCATAACCAACATATCACATTGACCTTCATGTAATCAACATAAGCTAAAATAAAATTAAAATTCAATCAATTTCATAACTTCAATGAGTTTAACATAAACCAATCTCAATAATCATCAATCCACAAGTCTCAACATAGCATATTGTAGATGAAGAACTCAAAGTTAGAGACTAAAGCATAATCTAATCCTCATTGCTGTCAGAGTCATACTCATACTCGCCGTCAGAGTCATACTCCTCATACATAGTCAAGATGTCAACGGTGTTGGTCACCCTTAATGGAAGCAACACTCAGCCAATTCCTTCAATTTTCTCTCCAAATCATTTGTGTGCTCATTTTCCTAGTGACATTCCTCTTGTGCAGCTCGAGCATCATCCTCTCATGTGTTTGCTCTCTCTTTAATTTCTGCCATCTCTGCAGCAATATTGGAAGAAACCTGACTGCTATATCGAGATTCATGTCGTTGTTGGAGGATCAACCCCCTTAGTGCCATTTTCAAATGCCTTCACTAGATTCTCCTGATAAGTTTCCTGCTCACGAGAGAAAATTGCAACACTTTACATTATTTGTACGTCGAAATAAAATAAAAAATTAAGTTCAATAATTAGACTTTATTATACTACTTAATTAGGAAGTCTTCACAATGAATAAGACAGCATACAGACCTAGATAATCACATCATAACTCAGAAAGAACTCCAAAGGAAAGTTAAGCTTTACCTATTGAAATCAAAATGAACAAGCTGCATGTCTTGTGATATTTCTACTTCAACAGTTGCACAAGTCTACAGTTTTAAAAATCCAGAGATATAAGAATCAAATAATAATACCACTTGAGAGCCATATCATCCACCAATAGGACAAGCATTTTATTCAATAAAATTAACAAATTAGAAACTTTACGGTGGCCAAGAATTCTATGTATAGACCATAACATAGCATTAACCAAATTGATTTTGAAAAATATGTCCACACTAACAAAGGTGCTGCTTGAACCTCTAACAAACAAAAATAAGTCCATAGTAAATTGATAGTCGAAATTGTGAGAAGATATGAATAAGTTCGATGTTTCAACCTGCAAATTCAATTTAAATGACCAACAATAAGTCCAAAACATGAGAAGATACGAATAAAACGGATTGAGGTATCGAATTATTTCCGCTGTCTAAAGAAACGATTATGCTGAGAAGACAAATTTGAATCCACAATAAACATTGAACAAAACCACAGTCAGCCACAATTCTAAAAAATTCACATTAAAATTTTAACTTTATAGACGGTTTGTTCGTGGGTAATCCGTCAGTAAGCTTAAAATTATCCACGGCTGCAAGGCCGTAGGTAATTGTTCGTGGGTAATGAGCGACTTTCTTGTAGTGGTAGACAATGTAAATGTGATAAGCCTAACAAGTTCATGTGATTCCTCGAGTAAATGATTATTTACATCTCTAACTCAGCTTAATATTACCCTTTATTATTGTAGCCAAATATCACGTGTCTTATTTAGAACTCATCAATGAATCTATGCTTAAAACCTCCAAGAGGGTTGATAAAAAAAAAGATGCCTACATTGTTAGTTTCTTTACATTGATTTTCCTTGTTATGCGAAAAACATGGCACAAATTGTCATTAAGAAAACACTTAGAAAGATGAGGGGGAGGAATATAAATCGATGAGAAAACTTCAATTATTGATAAACTAGATACTTTCAACTTACTTCATAGTCCATCTCATGTGCATTTTTTATTCTAAAATTGATAAACTTTAAATCTTCATTGTTTCAAATAACACTTACAAAGAGGCAAGATCAAACATAATCATTTGAAGCTAATTAGTGGGTGACTGCATGTCATAGGAACCTCGTCATGAGAACGGTGATTAGCATAGTTGGTTTGACTCTATGGAATTGATAGATATTATCTCCGTCTCTAATCATAAGAACCTTTTGAGAATTTTTTTTGTCCCTCTTTATAAGACATCTATGCTATTTTCAACTACATTAATTTAATACAAATATCAACTTTTTTAATTCCTGTAATTTTGACAAAAGGGTCTTATATATAGGGACGGACGTAGTATTTAACAAGTGTATGAATACTATCGAAGTAATAATTCGAAGTTCGTACCCACAAGGAGTGTGTTAATTTCAATTTAACAATATTGTTATGATCTTGGATGTGCAAAATATGGGGTTTGCCCTAGACAGTTGGTTTGATCGCATAAATTCGATAAATGTTTCTCTAGTTCTACGATGATTAACAAAATTAACTTTAGTCAATCCCTTGTGTCACGATGTAGAAAACGTGACACGATGCTTTAAGTTCAACTTCTTGTAAAATCTTCCTTTTTGCATCTCTAAGCTGTCTAGAATTGGTACAGACTCAATAAAAATATAAAAAAAAAATCATGTAATGACAACGTGTCATCAGAAATTTCAGCCACCTGGTTATAAACGAGGACTCCCCAAATTGGCTTCAACCTCGGGTTTTCTTTTCCATAAAAGTAAGATTTACATATTATTTGCTCAATGATTTGAAGGACCTTTCTCTCCTTGACGGACAATATCCGCTCATTTAATTGTTGCTCAAAATTTTCTTATTCCTTCATGTTGAAGCAGATTGATGTGTATGTGTGTGTAATCTACCAGATTGATATAGCACATACAATTGTTTATCTCTAGCTTCAATTTAATCTCTTAGAATCTCCACCATCTTAGTATCTTCTGAACTGAAAATATTATTTGACATGATATTCCCATAATGAATCATGGGATTTGCTAAATGGATTAAACATTTACATGATGTTCTACCATAAAGGCTCCGCTAACTTCATTTTAACATTGTCTTATTAGACTTGGGTTACAGAAATGGAAGAGGAGATTAAGAACCAAATCATTCTCCCGCTTCTGCTGCTTGACCCGGATACATGTAGGGGTGGTAATTTGATCCATCAAATCTATATCCATCTGGTCCATTTACTATAAAATTCATCTGATCCATCTGTCAAACAACTTATTTTATGTAAAACAACTTATTACGATCTCTTTTTAAATAACAACTTATCTTATGAATAGTGACTTATTACGATCTCTTTTTAAAAACAACTTACAAAACAGCTTAATTTATGCAAAACAACTTATTACGATCTCTTTTTAAAAAACAACTTATTCAAAATAAGTTGTTTTCATAAAATAAGCTTTTTTTAATAAGATGCTTTTTAAAAAGAGATCGTACTAAGTTGTTTTGCATAAAATAAGCTATTTTGAATAAGTTGTTGTTTTATAAAAAAAAAGTTAGTAATAAGTTGTTTTGCATAAATTAAGTTGTTTTGAATAAGCTCTTTTTATAAGATAAGTTGTATTGAATAAGTTCTTTTTTAAAAAAGAGATCGTAATAAGCGGGTTTGTATAAGATAAGTGGTTTTGAATAAGTTCATTTTTAAAAAGAGATCGTAATAAGTGGGTTTGCATAAGATAAGTTGTTTTGCATAAGTTGTTTTTTAAAAAGAGATCATAACAAGCGGTTTTGCATAAAATAAGTTGTTTTGAATAAGCTGTATTTTAAAAAGAGATCATAATAAGCTTGTTTGCACAAGATAAGTTGTTTTGAATAAATTGTTTTTTAAAAAAGATATCGTAATAAGTTGTTTTGCATAAAATTAAGCTGTTTTGAATAAGTTGTTTTTTTAAAAAAAAGATATCGTAATAAGTTGTTTTGCATAAAATTAACTATTTTGAATAAGTAATTTTTTAAAAAGATGTCGAAATAAGCTGTTTTGAGTAAGCTATTTTTTAAAAAGAGATCGTAATAAATTATTTTGCATAAAATAAGTTGTTTTTTAATAAACAATTGATAAAGATAAGTTGTTTTTTATAATATATATATATATATTCGTTTTGGTAATATATGGATGGAACTAGTATGGACACTCGTGTCAAGCACGGGTTAGAATTTCGTCATAGTAGAGGGAGCCAATATTATGATGTATCTAGTGTCAGTTAAAGCCAAACATGGGATAAAACAGTGGAGATTGATTAACCAATAAGCGAAAAAAACTAATACTTAAGCATGCAATTTTTTGTTGAAGATGCAGTATCATTCTCACTTGTGTGGTTGTTCCTTCTCAAATGTGTCGATCGACCGGTGTTGGCTCCTCCAAAAAGTCCAACGATGGTATGTTATCTATGTTTAACATTGCGGGGGAGAAGTTCTTGGTGGTGGAACACTGATGTTGTGTTAAGTGTTAGTAAAAATTTCACTTTGTATGAAATAGTTTATGTTAAGAAACATATAAGTGAGGTAACCCATATATCTGATGTAGACTCCCGCATAAGTCCTAATATTATGATGATTTATTTTGTTAGTTTTTGAGTGTCATTGAATGCTTTTAGCTTGAATTTTAGTCTGTCATTCACTTTCATGCCAGTTTTTTTAGTCAACCTCTGTTATTTCTAATTCCTTCACTTTTGGTCTTTGGTGGGATATGACAATGGAACAATATATATGTGTTTTGCTGAGTATACAAAATACATGTTTATTAGACATTTTAAATTGATGTTTTTAATGAGACTAATACTTTGGTAACATAATTACTCAGTAATCTCTAACACCTTTAACAAATCTATATAATTACATGCAACTCATTCTATTTTCTATACCATCACGCGTAAAACATGCACTCCTTAATTTTTTCTCTTATCTTTTCTCTCATGTTCAAATTCATTTTTCATCTTCTTTCTTTTTATAATTTACTTTATATCTTCTCATGAAAGAAAGAAACAAAAACATTCATATATGAAACCGCCATCAACCCACATTTTTACCATGTTGTGCCTCTGACATCATTTGACTATCTCACCAGATCAGATATACATAGAGTCCTACATTTAAGAGAGAGATGTTAATGTACCGTGTGTGAGTTAAAATTATAAATTGAATGAAATAGTATATATTGAACAACATATAAGTGGGAAGACTAATACATCTAATGTCTTAAGCTTTAATTTTGGGGTAAATATATGGTGTCAATCTAACTTGTAGGATTTGTTCGTAGTCAAATATGACGCTCAAACCCATTTTAGGCTCCCTCGGAACTTTGAACATTATAATGAACTTTTTTTAGTTTTTAATTGCTTAATTTTTATAATAAATATAAGTTTTTGGATGTCGTTCCCGTTCATGCAATTTTTTTTATCCAACCTCTATATATCAAATACTTTCACTTATGGTTTTTAGTTCGATCTGACAATGAAAAATACATGTGTTATGTTTAGTTGTAGTACATGTTTATTAGATATTTTAAATTAATGTGGCGTTTTTTTATTGACTATAATTTTAGTGAAATAATTACTCATAAATCTCTAACTCCTTTAAGTAACCCAAAAAATTACCATTAACTCTATTTCTGATATTTCCACGGACAAAACACACTATTTTTTCACGTATCATTTGTCTCATGTTCAAATTTTATTTTTATTTTTTTTTCTACTTTTCTTTCTCTCACTTAATGAAACATGAGAACATAAATCTTCATCCATGAAACCACGATCAACCCACCTTTTCTACAATATTATGCCTATGTGTGATCATACTTTACTTTGTCACCAGATCACAAACACAAAGAGTCTTACACTTAAAGAAGATATGTTAATGTGTCCATTTTGACTTAAAGTTCCACATTAGATGCAAAAGTAAATGTTAAGAAACATATAAGTGAGATGATCGATATACCTAATATAATAAGATTATGGACGATGATCTGTTGTCAGTCTCAATTGTATGGTTAAACTTAACCTAATGTGATGATCCAACTCATTGTAGTCTCCATCAGAACTCTGGACTTTTCTTTTTGTTACTGAACTTTGAACTTTATCATGAATTGTTTTGTTAGTTTTTGGATGTCATTTATTTAATTTTAATATTAAATTTAAGTAGATGTTGAACAACATATAAGTTATATACCTACTACTTTAAGCTTTAGGGTCAAGATGTGGTGTCAAATCAATTGTTTGGTTTCTTTTAATTTAACGCGATGACCAAACTCAATGTAGGATCCCCCGAAACTCACAATATGATGAACTATTTTTTTAGTTTTTGGATGTCATTTGTTTAATTTTGGCTTAATTACAATTTTGGTTCTTCTATTTTCACTCACTCACTCACGGAAACTGTCTTTCCATTTCAAAATTACACAGTCCTGGTGCGTCTTTCAGATTTTTGAACTTAAAAATGGTGTTATGTCATATTTAAATTAAAACTTTAAAGGAGTTTTCAGGTAATTACATAGGTATTGATCATTCTACATTGTCAGACTAAATGCAAGCTCATCTAAAATATGTCACATCATTGTTTTTTAGTCTAAAAATAGCAGAAATAGACCAAAACACTTCTAAAAAAAACAAAAATTAGTGAGGAAAATTTAGTGAGAGATGACATGAAATCCCTCTCTAATCATGTTACTAAATTTTGCGACCAAGGAATTTATGAGGGATTTTATTTTTTCTGTCACTATTTTTGTTTTTCCTAGTAGTGAGACTGAGTGATTTTAAAATGAACGGACCAATTCATGTGTTGCTGAAAATATGGGACTAAAACTGCAATTAAGACTTTAACTTTTCAATCTTAAAATTTAGTTTTTGAATGTCATTCTCTCTTTCTTGTGAATTTTTTCATTCAACCTCAATTATTTCAAATTTATTTACTTTTGGCCGTTTGTGGCAAATGATAATGAAATTAAATTGCCAATGTGTTATGTTGATTGTTGGGTTGATAAATATGTGCTTATTAGATATTTAAAAATATGTAGTGTTTTTTTAATTGAATCTAATTTTTTGGTAAAATAATTGTCCAAAAAATCTCCAACTCCTTCCGTAAACTCATAGATTTATCATACAACTCACATTGTATTCTATACCTTCACAAACAAAATAAGTTGTTTTTTAATAAACAATTGATAAAGATAAGTTGTTTTTTATAATATATATATATATATATATATTCGTTTTGGTATTTTATTTTATGAAATAAAAAAATAAATATGGATGGATTGTACATCCATCCGTTACAAAACTGAAAATGGATGGAATTTGATGGATTTTATTTTTAATGGATTAGATTGGATTGTTTTAAATAAATTTAGTGGAATGTAATAGATTAATGGATTTTTATTATCCATCAATTTTCATCCAAATTCATATTCATCCAAATCATCCATTTTGCCACCGCTAGATACAGTAATATAATATATGGTGTAAAATGTCCAAAAAATAATATATGGACAAGCATAAACTTGATGACAAGAGAAGAAAATATTGGACTCACGTTAAAATCCTAGTGAACTGAACTCCATACCTGCAACCAGAAGGATTGCTCTTCAGTCTAAAATCAAGGACATGAGAGGCAAATCAGAATCTTGATATGAAGAACAAATATGCAATAACGTATAAAAGACTACTCTCATGCATCCTTCCCTATGTTCTCACCTTTGTAGCCCACTTCTGCGTCTTCTTTGCTAGCTTTAAATCATGCTCTTCAAATCAAATAAAGTCGGATCAAACACATGATCCAAAAATGCCACAGTTGCAAAACTGAGGGGGCGATTTTGTAGTTTTTTTCTTAGGGACCAAAATCGCAACTTCGTGAAAGTTACGGGGCAAAAACTGCTAATAAGACTAAAATAAAATAGGAATTGTGATATAGTAGAATGCAGGAAAATAAAGAAATCTTCAGCTTGTTATCAAGCTAATAGAAAGATTTCTCTTGGAAAAAGTGTTATTGTTATAGCTAGGGCATCCACACTTCAAGGACTCTCTTGATTCCAATCTCTCGACAAAACTTCTGCATTTCAATCTCCTCTAGCTTCTGTATTCTTCTCCACGTGGCTTTCTGCAAAACCCAAGATCTATCTATGACTTCCATTGTCGTGTGTTCTTGGTTCTGTTTTCAACTGAAAAAGTAACATGAATAGGAATATGAACTTGTACTTACTTCTCCACAAATTCAAATTAAGTACAATAATATGAACTCAACAAGTACAACCTCATGAAAAATGGAAGTCAATCCTTATGTCAACATCATTAAAAACTTAGAGGAAATATGTTGCACAATCAGATACACAATTAAAAGAAAAAAGGAAGCAATATAATTTATTTTTTAAAGAAGCTAACTTAGCCTACTTAAATTGGCATCGGAAAGAATCGAACCTGAGAACTTAAGGAAGCAGAATTTAGTGAAAGACTATTTGAAAAGTTTGTTTCTCTACACAAAGGATTTGTAATGCATCCATTGATAAAATTTATAATGAGAAAGGCGGAGGGAAACAAAAACAAAGGAGGCAAAAAACTAAACCAAAAACATAATATATTTTAGAAGTTGAAAGCACATTTCACCTTAAACTTTTTATGATGTTAACCTTTGCGTATGGTGAGTTTAACCTTACACAGGAGAGTGGGTTTAACCTTCAATAAATCTGGAACAAAGGAGAAAACCTATGCAATGAAAGATTATGGTGAATTAGGATGGATCGTCATACATTTTTGACAAAATTTAGAAATAAATAAAAAGGAAGCAACTTTAGAACAATGTAAAAATAAAGCCTCAAAACCTGAAGCATATTAGAAGATACCGTCAATGATTTAATATTAGCAAGCTCTTGCAGCCAGCTGATTAGGACTGCAGAATCCTCTTCGACTGAGCCATTGCATTTGATGTCTACATCAATGTATAAGTGTTTAACACAACAAAGATGGCTGTGAGTCTGTGACATAGATTTTGACTTGGAGTACCAAGAAAAGCATAGTTACAAAGATTCGGAGCAGATATCTTGCATCCGTAACTTTCGTAATAATATCAATATCTAGATATAGTTAAATTGACAAGTGTTGAACTTGATATACAAAGAATTTGTGCGTTCAGAACTCTACAATATTCAATGATCAAAGTATTCAGCTTGTTAAAATCTGAAAAGGGCTTAATCACCAGCGAAATTTTAGAGTCAAGCTGGTTAATGTAGGCAAATTCAGAGAATTTGGAAAAAAAATGTTAGTTTCCAAAATCGGATTAGTGGTTAATATACGAGGGACGTTATGTGCAAGGACTAGAGTTCGAATTTCGGATTCTTCACTTCTTCAGACATAGTCAAGCTGGTTAATGTAAGCAAATTCAAAGAATTTGGAAAAAAAATGTTAGTTTCCAAAATCGGATTAGTGGTTAATATACGAGGGACGTTATGTGCAAGGACTAGAGTTCGAATTTCGGATTCTCCACTTCTTCAGACATAGTCAAGCTGGTTAATGTAGGCAAATTCAAAGAATTTGGAAAAAAAATGTTAGTTTCCAAAATCGGATTAGTGGTTAATATACAAGGGACATTATGTGCAAGGACTAGAGTTCGAATTTCGGATTCTCCACTTTTTCAGACATAGTGTGTGTGAATTTAGCCACTAAACAACTTGACAAAAGAAAAACTTCGAGTCAAACTCCACATCGGCGACCATGGTTTATGCGATGAGATAATACCGCAAGGCAAACAAAAAATGGCTATCCAATTTGATTTATGTTGGCGTTCTCTATCTTCTCACTACAGCTCCTTTTTTCTTTTCTTTTTTTGCCAATATATTCTTTCTTTCTTCTCTCATATCCAAAACATTCAAAATGGAAACCATCTAACATCTTGCTTTCTTGGTCGAATTCATTACATTTCAACCCTTTTCAACCACCAAACATAAGGTATACTCGCATTTCTTCCACCCTTTGTTGTGTAACTTTTTTTTCTTTCTTTTTGATATTGAACGCATTCGGATTATGTAATTCGAACCAGATCATTCATGTCACAACCCAAAACATTAATTACTAATCATTGCCAACACAGGGACTTATGGATTCTAGTCCGGCAAGGCTAATGAGCAAACTTGGCAATTGACAAAACAAAAATCTCCAATATAACTTTATATTTCAAAATTATATTTTCATAAATTTTAACAGCGTATCCTTTTGCAACTTACTTAGACAATGCATTAAGGCACTTGTTAGTAAGAAATAATATTAAATTAAATTTAGTAATTTTGGTTACGGTTAAATATGTTTTTGGTCCTTAAAAAAATTTCAAATTTTAAGTTTTAGTCTCTATAAAAAATTTCATCAATTTTTGGTTCCTCAAAAATTTTCTACCACCACTTATGGCCTCTGTTTTTAAATCAAATCATGTATATACTTCATATTTTTTAATAAATTTTTATAGAGATATTTATAATATTATAACAAACTTTTGTACAAAAAATTTGAACTTTTTAACAAAATATGAATTATATATGAATTTTTAAGCGACAAAAACTTAAAAATATTTTATTCATCACTTGTTAAAGAAACATTAAACTTTTGCAACAGAGATTTCTATATCCTACTAGACATGACTAAAAAAAATACAAAATTTTAAAGGATACACTTGATTTTACTAATTGCAAGGACCAAAAGTTGTGCCGAAAACTTTTTGAGAGACCAAAAATTGATGAAAAATTTTATAGAGACTAAAACTGATAATTTGAAAATTTTACAAATGCCGAAAAATATATTTAACCCTTTTGATTATAAACAATTTTGATGGATTGAGTAGTTAAACCCTTTTTTGCTTGTGTGTGAAATCTTCATTACCAAAGCGGGATTGGAGCAAACATCTAGTTAAGTTAGAAAAAATCTCTATTAATATTCCAATATAAAGGAAAATGCAAACAAGTGTTATTTTTTTAATCAAGCAAACAAGTGTCATTAGAATATTGTTTAAGCATTTAAAATTAGTATTCTCTCCGTCCCAAAATAAGTGACATAGTTAATTGTTTCACCAATGCACAATAAGTGTAATCACAATTACCAAAACAGGACTCGAGCATACATCTAGTTAAGTTAAAGAGAAATGATAAGTTAACATCAACACCGTATATCAATACGGTCAAGACAAACGGATCAATTTTTTTTTTTTTTTTGAAGAAGTTAAATTAGGAAACAAACTAATTCTTAATTTGGATGGAACATCTATAGGGTTCAAACAAGATATCCGACTAAATTAATTATTTTTTTAAAGAAATAATGAAAATGAAAGAAATATATTAATTAATATCTTATCCAAATAGTTAAATCTTTTAATATTATTTTTTAAGGGAAATTTTTTAATTTTAATAATTAGTTTAATTAACACAAAATAAAATTAAAATTAACTGCTTTCAGGCTTTCGCAATTGTGACAAAACTCAAGAAAACTCACGCACGCTTACTGTCTCTCATCCACGTTAACGGCGGAGAACGACTGAACACCACCGTAACTTCTTCGCCGGCGGAAATGTCACTTGTCGATTACGCTTCCTCCTCAGACGACGACGACGTCGTTCCGGAACTCACCGAAGAACAACGAAGCGAAAAACAGAAACCTCAACTTCCTCAACAACCTCAACCTCAACAGAATCTGTATGTAATTCCTTTATTATACTTTTTAACTCATTCAATACCTTTATTTTTGTTGTAACCTTGCATTAGGTAATGTTCTAATTTGAATTTTCAGATTTTAATTTAATATGAAAATACAATTTATTGGTGTGTTAATGTTAGGTCATTAATTAAATTCTAGTGTTACTTAGAGGGTAGTTGCAGGGATATTTGATATGCAGGGAGAGGGTTCGAACCCGAGATTCTTCACTTCTCATAAGGATAATGTGAGTTTCGCCGTTAGGCTCAGAGGCGGATCTTGCCTAAAATAATGGGGGAGCTACAAATACTAATTAACTATCATATTATAATTTTTTTAGAGGAAACTAACAAATTATAATTGAAATTCATAAAATTCGTATAAAAACAAATCGCTTTGTTTTCACTGGGTGTGTCCACTAATTCCATAGATTTTCCTGTAAGAGTTCATGTTCCATGTTCCAAAATGAATATTACTCTCATGAACTAACTTCTTTAACCTCTTCACGAAGATGTGAGGACCCTTGCTTATTTTTTGCTGCATCCACGCAGTAATGCAGCGGCCCATGCTCATTTGATATTGTACTCTACCTATGTTGCTTCCAGGCAACAACCTAGCATTCACACTAAAACATATTTGGTTCATGTAATATATATTGGCGATCCCTTTAGAAAAATATTAATATAGGAAGTTAGGTACCATTTATTGTGAGAAAGATGGTACAATCTCATTTTAGTAGTTTGCGCTTGTTTGGTCAAGACCTGTCGAAGCTAATGGAAAAGTAAATCAAAGGATAGAACTAGTGCCTAATAGTTAGCGATAAAGAGAGACTAAGAAGAACCATAGACCAGATCATTAATAAGGAGTTAGATTTAAATAATTTGTCATTTGACATGATTTACAAGAGGAGCTAAGAAAAATCAAAGGTTTGACCATTAAGAAGGATTTAGATGTAAACAGTCATTATACATTTTTTATCATAGGACATTATGACATTGTTTGATCATCTAAGTAACCGATCCCACCGAGTGGGAAAGGCTTCTGTCTTGATAATTGTTGTTTTGCCGTGATGTTTCAAAATTTTAAATTACTTCGAATGGAGAGTCCATGACCTTCAGAATGTGGTAACAATTTCTTAGGGGATTTTTTTCGGTATATACTATGATCGTTTGTTCTTGTCGGTGGTATTTTTGTCAGCTGCTGTGGTTGATGGTTTTTGTTGTCGTGGTTGTAGGTTGTTTAGAGTGCTTCACATTGCAACTATAATGAGGATTATGGTATTTTATTCTAGGCCTTGTGTGCAAGTCCTGTTTGGTACAATTTTTGTCTGATATTGGATGTTTTCTTTGAAGTGTTATGTTCTTGAAATTTGTTAGTTGGGTTGAACTGTCAAGTTGGTGAGGTGAGGCTTCATGCTTTTCAGCCACTTTTGTTGGCTTCACTAGGTCTTGGTTGCTTTTTGTGACCTTCTCCTCTGATTGCAGGCAGTTTGTTTCGTGTCATATTTTCACGATTTTGAGGTTCACAAGTCATTGGTTTGGTAGCCGTCTTCTTTTTATGGTTTTGTGTTACGTTAATATTTATCTGTTTACCAAAGATGGTTTTGATATGGTCTCACGTTCATGGTGAGCCCTGTTTCTGTGGGAGATTGTGTAATTCTTCGGTTTGTCTTCCTGAGTTTGAACCGTGGGTTAAATTTTGATTGATTGAAGACTTTAAACCAATGGTAGTGACTGTTTTGACTTGAGTTGAAGGGTCATGCTCTTGTGTTCTGCACATTAACTTTTGGATCTGATGCGGATTGCAATGGCTTCTTGACCATTGATAGATTCTAGATTAGCTGTTGGTTGTGGCAGTGACTTTTCTCTGTTTTTTAATGAAGTTCTAAATAAAATTTAATTTTTCGAGTAAAAAAATTTGATAAGCCAGATCCCATCAAAACACTGTTTTACCCTGAAAAATACAAACCAAAGACATGGGGATAAAACATATAAATGGTGTGTTACTGCAACAAAGTTTCTTGCGTGAAGAGTTCAATTCAAAATCATCATAACATAAACTATAGTAACATATCACCTTTCTTGATCAAACATTGTTTTCTGTACTCAGTATTTTTGCACTTTTGTGTAGGACAAAATCTGGATCTTCATCCAACCAGCGGCTAGAAAATAAACCACAGTCATCTTCCTCTTCAGTGGAGAAACTTCCTGACGCTTCACTTCTATTGAATTCACCTGCTGTCCCATCGAGTCTGATGAATGCTAGTGATCACTCCTCTCGTGTTGCTGCAGCTCAAGCTGAAAATGCTTCACGTAAGAGAGACTCAAATGGAAATGTCTCCTCTTCCAGTCGTAGTAAAGTTCCTAGAGCAAACCCGCCTCGTTCAAGGAATATACCAGAAATGGCAGCTGGTATGCTGGTTCCACCTCAGCTCAGTGGAAGGTTAGTAGTGTTTTGTACTTGTGTTTAAGATGGCTGTCTGCTTGATAATTATTTGTGCATCTGTTGCTGGCTACGTAAAAGTTAGTTGTCTTTTCTTCATATGATTAGTAGATGCTTAATTGATGACGAGTGACATAAGGTTGTTTTCTTCACAAATGGCGAACTTCAAAGTTTAAAAGAGTTATGTTGTGTTGTCTGCTTATAATTTTGATTTTATCGGTAAAATGCTGGTTTTTCTACTTTTCTTATTGTTTAGTATACTTTGTTATTTTATTTTTGTGGGTGTATGTAGATTTTTTTTGTATGCATTAATAAAAATATTTTGATAAAAAAAAAGAATTTTATTAAAGAAAAAGAGAAGGAAAACAAAATAATATTGAATGAAACATACATCAACTCAAAGATAGAAATCCCTTTGTTAAAACCATGACCGAAAACCCATGATATGAGTAGCTTCTACTAAAAAAAGTTTGGTATTATTGATATGAGTAGCTTCTACTAAAGTTTGATATGATGTGAGTAGCTTCTACTAAAAGAAGTTTGGTATTATTGATGGGGTGAACTTCCAAGTATCCGTATGAGTTGCATTAACAACGAACATAGCTTCTGAATTTTTGTTACAAAAACCGTAATTGCTGTTGAACAACCGAAAGCCGTTTGTTTCAGCTTGTGGCATTTGCCAAATAACAAGCATCAGACCTAATCTTCTAGAAGACTCCTTGGTAGAACTAGAACACTAAAAGGGCAACCCGGTGCACTAAAGCTCCCGCATACGCAGGGTCTGGGAAGGGGTCCCACCATTTGGTGTATTGTACGCAGCCTTACCCCATTTTTTGCACAAGAGGCTGTTTCCAGCCTCCTTCTCGAGCCCTTGAACCCGTGACCTTCCAGTCACATGACAACAACTCTACCAGTTGCGCCAAGGTTACCCCTCTGGTAGAACTAGAACACTAGTATAATGAAAATAGGAGGGAAAAAAAACAAAATATGTTGTCAGGGATAATAGAGATGAATTAAAGTAGTTGTGAATAGTCATGTTAGTTTGAACTTTGTAGGAGTTATAATTATATAGATACGGATGCACATATGTGAATGTGGTAGTTGATGGACATATTGTTTTTTCTTTTCATTTGTTTCATTCAGTTTCCCATTTTCTCTCTAGGTTCATAACAGTTTCGTATATGTAAATCTGGATTCCGGGTTTCATAGATAGTTCTTTTCTATCCATTCTTCATTTTTCTGTTCCAGTTCCTAATAGAATAGTAAACTATTGCATTCATGCTATTTTTCATTTTCCCGATCGTTTAGTTATTATATTAATTTCCATGATAATTTCATGGCTGTAACTAGTTAAAAAGTCAGTAACTTGCAGATTGCTCTGATAACTAAGTAGATAATCGCCTCACATACGTTGCCATTCCTTTTTGTACTGTTTGGTTACTTATGCTTTGGTACAATGCATTAGATATATTTAATGCATTGCTTCTTTTTATTTTATGTTCATTCTTTTTTTACAGATAACATGTTCTCGGCTTAATAAAGCCATTTTATAATGAGTTCTACATGTTCTCATATCTGAAATTGCTATCGTGTTTTCTTTCTGAAATATATAATATTAATCAATTTCTGATTTTATATTTTTCAGGAAAAACGTTGTTACTGAAGACATAAGCAAGCTATTTGTCCGAAAACATTAGGAACATCCATCTCCTTAGAAGTTTATGAATTGAAACCAATGATTGGTGAGAAATCACACCTAAAGATGCAGTACTTCACTTGTTGAAAGTGCTTGCTTTTGTAGAATGTGTACTAGAACAAACAATCTTTGAAGTTTGTTTATATCCTTACATACTGCAGCGTAGTTGTTAGTATTATTATGTTAACTTCCAGCTTAGCAATGTTAAAGAAAAAATGGTAGAAACCCTTTTGAGGGTGATTTACTTTGCAGCGTCTTTTTTAAATTTGTAGGTATTGTTTGCGGTGTGTTTGGATCCACAATAAATTCCATCATCGATCGATGTGTTTGAACTATGAAGTTATAACTTTAATGGCCTTCAAATGTGGAAGTAAACACTTGCTTAGAATTTCAGAGAATACTACTGATAAATTGTGAAAAAATTGATTAGCTCGTGAGAGAAAAAGTGTTTCTAAATAACTCTAATTTGATCGTACGAAACTATACAATATAAGTTTTTTTTTTTTCTTTTGAAAGATATACAAATATAAGTTATCTGCTATTGCCAGAGTCTACGTCTGACTTATTTTCTAAATAAATTATATGGTTTTATTTATAAAAAACTATTTTGCCAAAAGGATCCAATTTTGTGGTGCGAATTCTTCAAAGCTTGACTGGTACCTACGACGTTTAAAAAGTGTTTCAGAATTACTTTTCCCACCCTTTGGTATTCTAGTGCGCTCTATTTTTTTCAAAAATACCCTTGCAGTAATTCGGATTATATATTCCGAACACGTTCGAATTATATAATCCGAACTGCTTCAGTACATAGAACTGAAACAGAACACCACAGATTTGCATGTCATTGTGGTTTTTATCATTGTTTTTCAATAAATCATTATATATATGTATAAAAGACAATTAACTTAAAAT
>Ga0228711_1003260_pt1 | contig 25185 bp, 13 predicted proteins | sample MedpolnodulmetaG_2_FD_177996 | JGI IMG/M metagenome (GOLD analysis project Ga0228711, IMG submission 177996) | Root nodule microbial communities from Medicago polymorpha collected in Santa Monica, California, United States - brown nodules | ecosystem: Host-associated > Plants > Roots > Nodule... | reverse complement strand
GGAGTTGTCCTTGAGCATAGAAGTCTCTCTCTTGTGTGATTGAGCATAGAAGTCTCTTGGAGGTGTCCTTGAGCAAAGATAAGTCTCTTTCTTGTGTGATTGAGCAACTTGTAATTTGAGATTACATCTTAGTGGAACTCTCCTTGGAAGTGCAAGGAGGACATGACTACTTCCGGTTTGTGGAAGGAACCTGTATAATTGCTTGTGTTCTTTCTTCTTCTGTTCTTTACATTATCTGCTGCACATAGACTCTGAACTCACTCAGGCTCTGAACTACTTCAGACTCTGAACCTGAGGACAGTTATCTAGAACGTAAAAGAAGAAGTTTCCAAAAACACAATTCAACCCCCCTTCTTGTGGTTTTTCTCACCTTCAAAGACCATCACATTAACTATAATATCTTCATTTGCATCAATAATATTTCTTTTCAACCACTCCTGAAACTGAAAGGGTGTGTACCTAGAAGCATGCGAATTGAACACCACACCTAAAAAGGAAGCAAATCATACATGCTTTGACCAATGACAGTCCATAAAGAGATGTGAAATTGTTTCATCATGTTGCCTACAAAATACACACAATGGATCACAACTGGTTCCTTTTTTAAAAAGATCATTTTTGAGTGGTAGTTTTTCATGTAAAATCCTCTAAGCAAAATGGATGTGCCTTAGAATACTTTTTATTTTCCAAAATTTTTTCACACTTGTTGATCAATATCCTGCAATGAGCTATGAGAGGCAAGTACCTCACACCTTGCCTTTAAGAAACGGTATGCACTCTTCACGGAAAAAATAGTAGACCGTGAAACATCCCACACAAACTCATCTTGTAATTGGGAGAAAAAATTGGCAATTGAAGAATTTGTTGAACCTCAAAGGGGAGAAAAGTTTCATTAATTAAAGGAGCATTCCAACATCGAATATCGTCGTGAATGAAATCTGAAAAACATAATATCACAATTAGAAGGTTTAAGTGACCAAATCTTGTGACCATTTTGATAAGAAAGCCAATTATCCTTCCATATATGAATTAGGTGACCATCTCTTACTCTTCAAATATCTACTTTCTCAATAACATCCACACGAGCTTGCATGATACTTCTTCAAGTATAACTTGGACAATAACAAACTAAAGCTCTCAAGAAAGATCTTATAGGAAAGTATCTTGCTTTCAAACATTGTGAGATCAATAAGTCGTCATTATGCATAATTCGCCAACCTTGTTTAGACAACAATGCAAGGTTAAAATCATGGAATGTTCTAAATCACATTCCACCATTCCTTTTTTCCTTAAATAATGTCTCATATTTAATCCAATGAACTTTACGATCACCTTGTTTGCTCCCGCACCAAAATTTTCTAATCATACTTTCAATATGCTTGCATAGACTCATCGGGAGCATGCAACAGTTTGGTTGATTTGGAGGGAAAGAAACGCGGGGATTTTCACGGATCAAAGGAAGGAAGTGGTGGAGGTAGTGGATGATATCAAAGCGGTTTCTTGGGTTTGGACTTTGAGTAGGTTAAAGATAGCTTCTTTCCTCTTCTACGAGTGGACAATCCTAGAGAGTGCCTTAATAGAAGATGAACAAAGCTGTCTTTTTGGTTTTGCTTTGGGAGTTTGTTGCTTCGGCCTCTTCAGCTGTTATGCAGGTGTTGGACTGTTGGTACGGTATATAGGGAGGGATTTATATATCTCATTTTTTGGTGTTTTGGCTTTTGTTTTGCCACTTCCCTGTTACTGTATTTATTTTTTTGCATATCCTTAGTTGTTGTCCTTTTGGTCCAATTTGCAGGGCTCTTTTTTGTAACACCTTGCCACTTTTGCACCTTTGGTGCCTGGCCATGAAATATAAGTTGTTTAAAAAAAAACATACGCAGGAGTTGCTTGAATCATTGATTTGATTAAAACTTCTCTCCCAACAGCTGACATAAATTTTTCTTTTCAACCTTTCAGCTTCTTCCACACCCTATCTTAGACAAAATTGAAACCTTGTTGCTTAGACCTACCAACAAAAGTTGGTAGCCCCAGATAATTCGATTGACACCCAACAACCTTAATTTGCAACAACCTTGGACAAAATTTTATGATCATCGGGTACATTTCAGCTGAAAGAGATTTCTGATTTGTCCAAATTGATAAGATGACCAAAAGCAGATTAATAAGAATTAAGCACTCCCTGAATGGTTTGAGCATCTTAAATAGAATCCGTACAAAAAAATGAGGCTATCATATGAAAAAAAATAAATGATTAATGTTTGGAAGTGGAGCCCCTCTAGCAAATTTTAATTCCATGGAGACTTTCTTCTTCTTGTGCCTTATCTAGAAGCCCAGAAAAAACCTTAGCGCATAAGTTAAATAGTTAAGGAGACAAAAGATCCCCTTGACGGAGATCGCGCTGAGGACAAAACTTTCGACAAGGACTTCCATTCAACAACACAGATGAAGATACCGTAAAAATACAATTAAAAATTAAGCTATTCCCTTTTATATTAACTTACAATGTTCTTCTTATAAACTTTTTGAAGGTGGCTCTAAGCTTTTACTCATATATTTTTCTTTTCTTTTGGGTCTTGCCATTTTATATTTAGCAGTAGCGTTAATTTATCAATCATGACAAATTCCATTCATTAAATTTATCTAACATAAACAAGCAAGATGGTTTTGCACCAAGCACAAGTCTCTTTTTTATCATTAGATTAATAAATCACATCATATCTCATTTAATTTAATGGTGAGATTTATTGATCTAATATTTAAAACTAACTTATTAATGATCAAAGACTTATCTCACGTTCAATTGACATATAACCTATGGACCATGTGCTCACTTAGTTCATGAATCATACTCAACACTTTTTTACAAAATACTTATCCAATCTCAAATATAAGTAAATAATCTTTTTTCAGTTCTATTAAATAAGTGATGTATTTGAATTATATTATAATCTAAATATACTCAGAGAAATGCTAGCAACACACATTCTAATACACAATTTTCAACACATTATTTTTGACCGATTAAAATTCACATGAGACCCACCAAATTTATATGAAACCCATATGATTTGGTGGGACCCATGTAAATTGTAACCAATAAAAAAGAGTGCGTTGAAAAATGTATGTTAGAATGCGTGTGTTTTTTTTTATACAATTGTTAACATTCATCATACACCAATTAAATCACCAATTATTTAATGAATTTTAAAAATAAATTTTGTTTATATGTAAGACAAGACAACACTACAACTATAGGGGAGGAATCTCTCTATTCCTTTCGTCCCATATTAAATGATTTTATTCAATAATTTGCACTATTTATATAACATACTTTGATTATATCTTTCTATAAATATACAGAGATAAATGATATCATATAGATGTAAGAAGGTTTGTCTCGATAAATATTTTTAAAATATCAAATTTTATAAAAAATTTCAATATATGATTTAAGATATAAAAGATCAAAATTGTATATTGACTTATACGACATAGTCAACTGATTTATACTTGCACAAAAGAAAAGTTAGATTATATGTTAAGCTAACATGTTCTTAGAATATTTGTTAAGAAAAAAAAAAATATATAGACTTGCCGTTGAAAATAACATTTTATTTTACACTTTTAAAAAACATTTGTTAAAAAAAGCATTTGTGAGTATTTTTCTTGGTGGCGTCTAAGGTGAACCATTAAACAAGTGGTTCACCGGTGGACCACTTTTGTGCACCATTAAATTTATTACAAAGATAATTAAAGGTTGAGATGACTTAGAAATAAAAGTGAGAACACATGTATATTTTCACACACAATACCTAGCCCCATCCACCTCCTTTCTCCCCTTCTCATAACCACAACCTCTCCTCTATTAGAGGACCCATTAAAAGATATAGCATTACCCCTTAATTATCATTCAATATAGCAATTATTTGTTAATCAAATAAAAACCATCTTGTTTTTTTTCCAATTGGGATGATTAGGAAAGAAAAAAATCTCCAGAACCGAAACACTTAAAGGATACATTGGAACTTCTTTCACTGCAACAGTTTCACAAATGCCCTATTTTTATTGTTTTTTGTGAAAAATGAGAAATTAGAAGTTGGTTGTAAATTGTTTTTTTTTGCGTATTTTCAATTACTATGTTTGAAGCATATGTTTGAGGCTTGAGACTGGGGATCTAGATTTATGGTTTAGATGAGATTATTGTTGTGGATTTTTCTGGCTTTGACGAAAATAAGAAGTAATTAGAATTATAAGCATGAATTCTAAAGAACTCCAGAATGAGCCGTGGTTGTCCACGGGTGGAGGAGGTGGGAGGAAAGTGGCGGAGATGGGAGGACAACGGTGGTGGACATTTCAATGTCTGAAGTGGGTGCATACGTCATCATGAATAAAATGGGAGGAAAAGAAAAAAATAGTTTATTTAAGAACATAAATAAAATAAAATCATAAAAAAGGTGTGATCTAGTGTGTAATAGCATATGCGCACTTGATCGATCTAATGACTCTGAATAGTTGTTTAGAGTGGTTCACCGGTGAGAGACTTAATAGAACCCTCACCCTAGAATCCACCATTTTTCTTACATTATTCTTAAAAAAAAAAAGAAAAGAATGAACTGTTAAATCAAATCAAATTTATTGTTCTCATCAGACCACCATCATGATGTACACGTGTACACTAAGTAGTTGAAATTGTACCAAAATCGTTACAAATTCATTTTCTCAAACACCACTTTTTGTCAGTTTCAAAACCTTTCAATTTTAGTATTAATTAATCTTTATTTATTACAATAAAAACCAAAACAAAAGCCATCCACCGTTAGATCAATAAATCATCATAATCCAACGGTTCTTGTTTTTTCTCTCTCACAAGACAACCTCAAACTCGGTAAGAGAGAGAAAGAGAAAGAACACAAAGAAAAGAACATGTTCTGTTCTTTTTCATAATTGATGTTTTGTTCATCAAAATCCATTTTTTTCATCGACCCATGATTACAATATTCATCTTCCTTCTCTTATTTTCCTTTTCTTCTTCATAAAATTTTTCCCACAAAAAATACGACGAAAAAAGAAGAAAATTGAAGAGAGAGAAAGAGGGGAGAGAGAGAGAGAAATACCTAGATAAAAAACGTCGAAATTTTCGATTTTGAAATCTGGGTATTTCTTAATTTTTTATTTTGAAATCTGGGTATGTTTTAGTTTTTGATTTGGTTGATTATTTTTTGTTATAATGGATTTGGATAGTATTGAGTGTGTTTCATCTTCGGATGGAATGGATGAAGATGAGATCCAACATCGTATTCTTCATCCACATCATCAACAACATCATCATCACTCAGAGTTTTCTTCATTGAAACCTCGTAATGGAGGAAACAATAATCATGGTGTTAATGTTATTGGTTCTACTGCTATTGCTCCTGCTACAAGTGTTCATGAGTTGTTGGAATGTCCTGTTTGTACCAATTCAATGTATCCTCCAATTCATCAGGTTTGCTTTGTCTGCACATAATTTTGATTTTGTTTGTGTTTTTTGCTTATGTGGTTGGTTGCATGTTAGGGTTGTTTTTGTATGGTTATTGTCACTTGTTTGGTAGATTTTAATGCTTTGTAGTGTTATTGAGTTGTTTTGGGGCTTATGATGATGAAGATGTCCTGAATTTGGTTTTGAAGTTTACATTATTGTGTAATTAGCAATCTAGGTTGATCATAATCGATGCACCTGATTTATGAATTTAGAATTAGTGAAAGGGTTCTGCTAACTACTTTTTTTTTTTTTTAACAAGCCAAAATGGGATATATAGATTACCACTGGTGATTCATCCCGCACAGTTCTGCTAACTACTGTTCTTCGAGTTTTGGTTAAGGAATTAAAATTAGCAATTATTTATTTAGTTCAAAGGATGGCACTTAAGCTTATTATCGGCAACATTTCTACTAATAATCTGGACTTTTCAAATGCTTAATAAGTGCATTTAAGGAACTGGCTAAAATTTGTCTAATAAAAATGCTTACAATTATAGTAGTTACTTATACTAGCAATGTTAGGTTTGGATTTTAGTCAAGGAATTTGCAACATTGCCAAATTCCAAACTGACATTTGTTTTATAGAGAAATCTTTGAGCAAAGGAAAAATTCTTGTTGCATCTTAATGTTTACTTTGTGCTTAATAATTGAAAATTGATCAGTTGGAGTGCTACTATTTAGTCCTTGTGGTTCGATAAAGATCAGGCTTCTGTCATATAGTTGTAGGGTGATTTACATATTCTTCTTTGAAGCAATGAACTATTTGTCAAAAGTTTGGTAAGTAGTTAACAAGATATTGTCCAATCTCTTGAGATGAAGGGTACACATAAGTTGTAGCGAATCTCGGTTCCGTATAGCTTGTTAAAATGCTCCAGGTTGAAAATGCTTTAGAGTTGTAGTATGTCTTTAGCAGGGTGATATGCAATAACCATATGTCATGTCATGACCGTTTTAGGCGTATTGCTTTGGTTTGGGTTGAAAATTGTAAGATATAAAACATTTGAAACTTAACCTAACAGCTTTATGATTTTAATAGTGTTGGTTATTGACGTGGTATTCAACGCCTATTTGACCAAGGGGTTTGGAGTGCAATCCTTATTACTCTCAATGTTTCAGTAATGAAGCTGAGTTTCACATGTTTGGCTGGTCTGGGCATTGTTTGTACCTCAAAAAGCTCTTGCGTGAGGGCATATGTTCGATAAAAAACCATTTTTTTAGTGCCTTTATCTACAGTTCAAGCTTTTAGGACAGTTGGTTATTGACATTGTATCAGAGTCTGCCTCTGTTGATCACTGTCTTCCGCTGTTGAGTGGCAAATTTCAGGCCAACAACTACATCGGAGGGTATGCCACTCACAGATCAGCCTAAACCCTTTACCATTAGATTACTTCATGCATTCCCACACGCTCCACAATTTTCAGACATGTGCGCCACCTTGCCTGAGAAATATCTTGGCGCATCTGGTCTCATTGAGCTTGTTTCCCCTTCTGGTTTGTTTGAACCACTTTTAGCCTGTGGGTGCACCTTTTGATGGGGTGTTTGAGAACCTTCTTTGCCATTGTTTCTGTTACTGTTCACGCATTTTACTACGCATTGTTTGTTCATGTTGTTCAATTGTTGTTAACAACACACTGTTCACCATGGTAGTCAAAATCGGTTGCTAGCACTTAGAATTGTACGCTTTTACGATGTTGCTCCCTATCACCATGTTCAGTGCCAAGTAGAATCGTAATTTGCTAGCAAACGGTGGAATCTTCGTGCTAGGTGGTGGAATCGGCTATTCACGTTCTGCAAATTCTGGGTTTTCCTGGTCAGGTCACACGGCCCGGTATATTTGTTGGAATTTGTGACTGTATGAGGAAAGAAGAGTGAATGGAATTTATATAGAAAATAGAATTTCTTGAGTACTGATCTTGGAGAAGTATTTATTGGGAAGGCTACAACAGTTAATCACATAGTGGGAACCGTTCAGTCATTTACAGCAATTATTTCGGTGAAATTTTGTGGGTCTGAAACGTTTTTAGTTTTATTTTATTTTTAAAACCGGGCCATTGAAACCAGGCCCGACCTAAAACTCAGAATATGCAGTGTACAATCGTAATGGAAGCGCTGATTCCACCACATAGCACGACGATTCCACTGCTTCTAGCAAATTACGAATTATGATTCTGCTTGGCTCTGAACACGGTGATTATTTGGCGGTTTGTTCTTCGGCATGAAATTATTGGTTGATTGTTCTGGCGTTCTTTGTTTGTTTATACAAGATATTTTTTTTTGGGTCTGATTATGTCGGTTGTTACATATTCACTTTCAAAAGGTATATTTGTAACAAGATTAAGCTTAGTAAACTTCAGGTTGAAAGAGTGTTTGAATATAATCAATTGTCTTATAATATCTTTGATATTATCGTGGAGTATCAGATACTTAGTATCTTAGTTTATTTCCCAGGACCATTTTATTTCTTTGAGTACCTTAGATTATCTTTTAAGATTAGTTTTTAAATTACTTTCTAGTTTGTTTCCCAATTTCCCTATTTATTTGGATTGAGTCTATGTATTCCTATAAAAAGGGTAAGGGATTGCCCATGGTTATCGAACTCTTGATTTAACTTGTAGAACCACACACATTTGACTCTATGCATCAAAGTTGAGTTAAATTGCTTGCAATATGGGTTTTAGAAGACCCGTATATGCTTGTAAAGGCTAGCATGGATTTGTATAACAAAATGTAATTTTCCCCTAGACATGCCTAAATTTGCAGTGGTTAAGTGCTCTTAAAAAAAATAATAAATGCTGAATTATAGGGTTCCATACTGCACCAAACAATAACTTTCAGCAGGCATAAACTTAACTCAATAGCGGCATCTTACATTCCAAAGTGAAGTCATTCACAAAGTAGGTGAGTAATGTTGTATCGAGTTCAACCCAGCATAATTGAAGTCACAAACCAGAAAACATTAACCAAACCATTGCAACTTTAAAAGGAACCCAACTCTGATGAGTTGAAACTTGAAACCCAGTCCCACCATCCTTCCTAAAGTAATTTTGAACCTTGTGATTTGTTGACTTGTCTATCAGTTTTGAACTTGTTTGCTCTTTTTGTGAGTTGAGTTGTGAACCTATCTTAACGATTTGTGAATTTCCCAATTAATTTTGAATTGTAATGCTATGTTTTAAGTATCTGGTTGAGATCACCAATAGTCTCTATTTAATTAATGTTTGGTTACCTTGAACATGAAGTAGTACCAGTAAGGTTTATTTTCACATATCCTCTCGATGCTTTGCCCTTTTCTCTAATTGGAGCATATATGAAAAACTTCGCAGCTTTTGGTGATCTTTTAGCGATGGGACTGCGTGATCATCGGCCAAAAACTTTACTTCTTCCCCTTCAAATTTTACCTAATATTTACATATGCATTTCTTTTCTTTATTTACCTCCTCATTTGACATCTTCGTAAGTTGACATTAGCATGATTAAAACTTATATTAGTAGGAACTTTACACATGCTGGGAAAAACTCAGCATTTTCCAAAAAGGCAAAAGAGAAGAGTAACGAATAGCTTTCTTGCAGTGCCACAACGGTCACACATTGTGTTCCACATGTAAAACAAGGGTTCACAATCGATGTCCGACTTGTAGACAAGAGCTTGGAGATATTAGGTGTCTGGCACTGGAAAAGGTTGCTGAGTCACTCGAGTTACCCTGCAAATACTACCCTCTTGGATGTCCAGAAATCTTTCCATACTACAGCAAGCTGAAGCATGAGACAGTATGCAATTTTAGACCGTACACCTGTCCTTATGCTGGATCAGAGTGCTCTGCTGTTGGCGATATTAATTTCCTCGTTGCACATTTGAGGGACGATCATAAGGTGGACATGCACACAGGATGCACTTTCAACCATCGTTATGTGAAGTCAAATCCGCGTGAAGTAGAGAATGCTACTTGGATGCTCACTGTAAGTGTGCTTGCAATATCTTTTCTTGTTCATATGTGCCGTTACAAATATAGATTTCTTGTATTTACGCAATCACCAGATCAAGATTGGACGGCTAATGTGCAACTTTTTATTTTGAACTCGATTTACCTAAGTTGAAACATGAGCTGTTTGATCTTGATCTGACAGTCAAGATCATGTGACTGCATCAAATACATGATTCCGTGAATAATGAGCTGACGAGTCACTGACTTATTTTTGCTGATGTGTCATGTTCAATAATTAACTACTGAGTTTATTCTTATCTCACTACATAATTCTTCTATTTTCCAACTTCCATTTTTTCTTTGATAGGTATTTCATTGTTTTGGCCAATACTTCTGCCTTCACTTTGAAGCTTTCCAGCTAGGCATGGCTCCAGTTTACATGGCATTCCTTCGTTTCATGGGAGACGAGAACGAGGCTCGGAACTATACCTATAGCCTTGAGGTTGGAGCAAATGGAAGAAAACTCATCTGGGAGGGTACACCACGGAGTATCCGTGATAGCCACCGTAAAGTTCGAGATAGTCACGACGGCCTCATAATTCAACGAAATATGGCTCTATTTTTCTCTGGTGGTGATAGGAAGGAACTGAAATTAAGAGTCACAGGAAGAATATGGAAAGAACAACAGAATCCAGATGGTGGGGTGTGTATACCAAATCTTTGCAGCTGATGTGTTTTTTGTTGTTGTCTGTGTGTGCTGTATATCTACATTACACTACACCAACTTTGTGTATGTTGTAATAGAGTAAGAACCAAGATGATGGCTTTGAAATTTTCAGTTTTTGTTAAGTTGTGTAATAAACAAGATTTGGAACTGGGATTATTTGTCTCAATTTTTTTATTATGGGATTAAAGTGGTTTACCCTTGAGAAAAAGTTATTTTAGACTTTTAGAAATAGTTTTTTTTCAATAAATGTTTGAATTTCTTCTTTAGACAAAAGAGACATATGAAGTTATTCCTTAATTTAATAGTTGAACAATTAGGTTAAATGAATTGCAATTTTGTTGGATTACCATGTTACATGTATGGAGATTCCATTGTCGCCGTAATCTCTATCAGAAAATCTGTTGGGCACATATCAAACCCCAATTTTGTCCCATCAATTTTTTTTTTCTTTCAAAAATAAGTGATAGTACTTTTAATTTGATTAAACTTGCCATAATTTTAATTTACTTAAAAAAAGTCAAAATATACCAAAAGCAATCCATTCACTACTTTTTCATTCAAGAGGATAGGTTCAATACCTACTAAACAACTCTAATCTCAACTCTTTTGTTTTCGTCATATGCCACTACTGCATACATCATATTTTTTTTTCAAGTTCCAACTATTTTAAGTAAAAAACTTGTATTTACGAACTAATTAACTAACAGAGAGGGGTATACACTGTATACCATATTTACTAATGCCACATAAACACGTTCCTCTTGTTAATCTCATAGAGTTTTTGATAATCTATAAATCTACGGTCAACGTTCACGTAAACTGCCACTGTGATCAAATTATGCGTTTGGATTTGCCATATTCCTTCAATAGCATACACAATTGCAAATGTCCAACAACAATCGCATTTGGAGGAGACAATGTATATCCTCCAAATGTGATAGTTGTTGGACGTTTGCAGCAGTGACTGCTCTAGAAGGATTATGGCAGATCCAGACGCATGATATAATCACATTGTCAACCCACAAACTGGTTGACTATTAGAAGGGAAACAAATTTGTTGGAAGGGGAAACAATGAATGTTCGTCTTGGTACGTGGATACAACATTAAGTTATGTAGCAGATAAAGGAATTGCCTCTAAGGAGAGTTATCATTGTAAACAATATGAGAAATTGCAATTCATTTAACCTAATTGTTCAACTACTAAATTAAGGAATACTTTCATATATTTATTTTGGCCAAAGGAGAAATTCAAATATTTTTTGTACAAAAATTATTTCTAAAAGTCTAAAGTAACTTTTTCTAAAGGAGAAACCACTTTAATCCCATAAAAAATTTGAGCAAATCCCACTCAAAAATTGGTTCTATAATATGAATGGTAATGGACAGGTGAATTCTTCTTTCATTCTTGAATCCCACCGGCCATGCTCAATCAACTTTTGAAAAAAAAAACTAAATATTACATAACGATTATACATGTGGACTTAAACTAAACCAATTGTAATAAAAAAGGAAACAAATTTTATCAAAGAAGTCAAGGACAGTCAATTGATATCATCGAGGGAACCAACAAATATTTTAAGCAAAAAAAAATAAGAATAAAGAATGAATAAGATCATGACCAAGAAGATTATCAAAAGGTGGTATACTCAAATCAATTTAGCCTCTTGCTGTAAGATTTTGAAGAATATTAAATGAGCAAAATTTAACATGAGGTAATGAACTTAAAAATACACAAATTAAATCAATAGAAAAAATCTAACCGTGTCGAAATTGAGTTCCTCTCCTAAAATAACATTTGAAGGCAAGGACAATCGCACGATAGTTAACCTACAAAGAGTTTAAGCCAAAATAAATAAAGATTAAGGAATGAATAAGGTCATGGTAAGATAAATATAAGAAGAAGAATTTAAAGGGAAACATGTGATGTCATCGCTAGTTGTGCCGCATAGTCACAATTCGACAACAATGAATGAAAATATATGAGATGGAGTGAATCTAACGAACTCAATGAGGAGGCACACAAGAATGAAAATAATAATGCTTTGTAAATTAAGTGAAACAGGGTAACCATAGAGAGTGCAATCAATTTCTGTCTATAAAATTATGTATTTTACATTAGCTTTCATGTATGTTTTTTTTAAAAAAATAAAAAATAAAATAAAAAAGGAAATATATATAAAAATACCTGAATTATAGGGAATATCGTCCTCTTCAGCATTTGTCGTACACATCATGTTGATCTCATTGTTGCCATCCAGTGTAATTTCAACATTCCTAAATAAAAGCATTATGTATTTCTCTGTTTGAGTAAATGATACACATTTGTATTAACAAAACATAATGAAGTCAAAATATATATTTATTAATATGCAAGCTTTTACTTTCAAGGAGTAATCAATTTCTGTTTATACAAAATAAGATAAATTGATGTACTTATCTGGACATTTTTGCAACATATGACCATGGTAGAAATATCATATTTTGTAATAAACACATTAGCAGGACAAAGAAAACGGTTTTAAAAGCTTTTTAGTTATATTGTTAGTAGGGGTGTATACGGTTCGAATAAAACTAACAAAATCGAAAGTCCAAACTGAAAAACTATTCGATCTTGTTTGGTTTGGTTTAAAATCGAATCGATCCAATCTAAACCGACCTTGTTTGGTTCGGTTCTCGGTTTTTTATTTTGAGATCCAAGGAACCAATGAACCAAACCGATGCTAACCCCACTCCTCAATTTACTAATATTATCTCCTCTCACCCACACTTATGATTAAGTCCAAAATTAATGTCCAACATAAAATACTTCTCCATTCACTTACTCTCATCGTCGTCTCATCTCATTACTCATACTCTATTTCATTTCTTCTAAAAAAGAAATACTAGCCGTCAACCACACCTAACCCATCGTTCCTCACCACCGCTAAGATCTTCCATCTGTTGGTTAGTTTTTTGGCTTGTTGGAAATTTTGTGTTTGATTAATGATGGATGTATGGATCATGGATGGTTGAAATGTTCGATGAAGTTTTGTTTGATGAATGATGGATGAATGAATCTTGGATGTGTGAAATATTGAATAAGGTTAGTTATACAAAGTTGTTTTAAAAATAGAGAACATGAAAAAACACAATATGAAATACAAAGTTTTATGAAATATTTTAGTATGATGTATTTCTTTTAAATAAAGTATGATGTATGTTGTATGTATGAAATACAAAATTGTGAGAATATAATTATTTTTAATTGTATTTTCAAATAAACAGATCAACCGAACTGATTCAAACCAATTGATTTGGTTCGATTCCTTTTTTGAAAAAGAGCAAAAACCGAACCAAACCAAACTAATGAAGATTTCATCGATCTAGACATTTTTTTTGACTAAAAACCGGTCCAAACCAAATCGTTACACTCCTGATTGTTAGAGTAATTGAAAAGACTAATGTTTTCTTCAGTTCAATGACATGTCTAATTTTTAAGACTTGAATTTTCAGTTCTGCCGCCCATCTTCAGTAATTTACTAAATTATGCATGAACCAAAATTGTAAATGCCAATTAATTATTATAGCAAACAAAACAAAAAACATAGAATTGACTATATTTCTTCAATCATTACCTGAAAATTGTAAATGCCAATTAATTATTATAGCAAACAAAACATAAAACATAGAATTGACTATATTTCTTCAATCATTACCTGAAAACAAAACACTGGTTTTCCAACTCGACTTGATATGACATACCAGTTTTGGAATGCTACCTTCCTCTCAAATTAAAAAAAAGGTTAAATAAGTTTTTCGTCTTTATAAATATAGCGAATTTTGATTTTAGTCCATAAAAAATTAAACTGAATGTTTTCATCCTCACAAAAATTTTTATTTTGTTTTTCGTCCTTAATGGTCATTTTATGTTCATATAAATGGCAAAATTATAACTCTTTTATGTTCAAATTGTATCCATGTTATGTCTGTTTATTATATTCGACATTTATATATTCATATTATGTTCAAAGAATGTCAAAAACACGTTAAAATTATATACATTAAGGACCAAAAACAAAATAAAAAATTTTGCGAGGATGAAAACATTCAATTTAATTTTATAGGGACTAAAATCAAAATTTGTAATATTTATAGGGATGAAAAACTTATTTAACCCTTAAAAAAATCTATTGCATAACTGCATATATGGTCAAGCTGGTCTTTTTGATTTACCCAATTGTATGGCGTGGCCATGAATAAATTAGAAAATGAAGAGTTGAGTTTGAAAATAAAATGAATTAGTGATTGTAGTTGGTAAAGAGAGGAGACAAAAAGTTATGTGAGTGAGTTATCATATACTCCCTCGTCTCTGTATTTAAGTATTCATTTGACGTTATTTTTGTTTCTAAATGTAAATCCCTTTTTAAATTATTAGATGTATTTTTTTTCCTAAACATACCCTAATTAATACTACTAATTTGTCTTGAATATGAAAAGTCAAATTTAATACACATACAAACAAATGATAATTTGATAATATTAACACACAAAACAGACACATTAATTACATTGACAACTTTTTTTAAGAAATGTGAAAAATGCAAAGGAGGTTTACATATAGGGACGGAGGTAGTATAAGAGATAAAACTTAATTTACATCGGAGTACATCACATTTACATGTCATTCTCTTCTTCTTCACCTTTTCTAACATAAAATCAAAATCAAAACCGTGTTTGCACATTCATTCACTATGGCAGCAACATGGCGTGATTCAACTACTCAAAAACAAAATTGTCCATCTCAACAACTTTACGTTCCACAATTCCATTCAAACCCAAACAACAACAACATTCATCATTCACCTTACAACAACAACAACAATCGAACCCATTTTCCATTCAACGATTCACTTCACTACAATACTTTCAATCACCCCACTCCTAGACCACCACGTCGTAGAGGTGGTTACGAAGTGGATTCGAGTAGTCTAAGAGTGGAAGACGAGGGATGCATATAATAAATAATTGTTTCCCCTTTGTTTCTCTTATTAAAAAATTAAATTAGAATTAGAAATTTAATTAATTAATTATTTTTTTTGAAAAAGCTAAAATGAATTATATTACTAATAATAAGGTGTCCTTCTAAGCACAAGATGTACAAAGAAATCGACACCAAAGACGAAACAATGTTTACATAAGGAAAATTAAATTTGGCTATTTAGTAAATTCACTAAATGAATTTAATAAAAAAATTAAATTAATTTTGAAGGTTTTTTAATCAAGCACATTTTGGGACATCTAAAACTAATCAACACTTCTTTTTTACATGTTTCTTCTATCTTTCTCTTATATCAATCAACACATCAAATCTACTATATTTCTCATCTCTTTCTCTCTTCTCATTATCTTTCTCATCTCTTTCTCTCTTGACATTTTCTCATCACAACCAAACATAGTGTTGCAACCACCTCCAACCTTTCAAATTGACTTATTCCCCATGCCTTTACCAAATTTTAAGTTTAAGTAAAAACAAAATAACAACAAATGGAAGAGAAAGAAACCGATAGAAATCAAACAATTAGGAGAAAATGTCGAGAGCCAAAGTAGCAAAACAAATCACCATCTTTATTCATCATATACAATTCAATAATTTCATGAAGATCATAATATCGCCCACACTCAAGGAAAATCAAGCTTCTTGGAACCATGCCTCACCTCAGCGGTGATATTTAGGGTGCACAAATTGATAAATTTGTGTACCCATACACAAGTGCATTATTAACCATAGATCTATGATATTAAAATTTAATGAACTAGATCTTGCAAAGATAACTAAATGTACTCCATATTTTTTTTGGTTGCAATGTAAATCGATATATGGATAGATATACAATTTTTTTGGGACAAATGTTTGCAAATATTTATAATTAAATATCACTTCTATAAATTTGAACCGTGAAAGTAGTAAATGGTCTATGACACTTTTTTTTCCTTTCAATGGTACACTTTAACCATTATTTCAACAATTATTTTTTTATTAGAAAAATTTATAATATTTTTCTCTTAACTAATGATACATTTTTATTATAAAATTTGGTAACCGTAAAATGGAAATGTGCATATTCATTAATTTTACGGCGAAACTTTGTTATTTATTCATTAATCTTAGGTTGAATTTCTGACATTTTCATTTTATAAATGCAATTTTCATTTTCTTGAAGAAAGCCTCAATTGTCATAAATACAAGTTTGATCATCAAGACTTTAACAAATGCGTTATCTCCATCATAATTCTATAATTTCTTCATATTCACTTGATTTATCCTATTTATTGGAAATTAAACATAAAGTAGTAAAATACTCCAACAAATATAAATGAAAATACTAATTTATTTAATAAATTATAGTAGTAAAATAGGTAAATAATTATGTTATCAGTATTCATGTTTGTGGTAGTATCTCTAACATGCATTACACGATATATCCATGCCCTTGCTATTTTCTTCTTCACCCGATCCAAAATAGTATATTGCACATATTTGAGAAATTTTGGAAATTTTGTACATACAGTTTTGAATGTACAAAGGGAATTGAGATATATACTTTCTCTAAAGGGGACTCTACTACAAAGTCCCATGCCTTAAAGGGGACTCTACTAATATTGTTGAACTCTTATGTATATGTATGTATGTAGGATGGCGTAATTCAAAAATTAGTCATTTTTTCTATTTTTTGCAGTGTAAACGATCACTCACTCCCTGCCCAAACAAGTCCTCATAGTTCGGTTGTTCAATGAGATATAATTTTATGAATAAATAAAAATAATAAATAAATAAATTAGAAAAGAACATGAAAAGGTACTGTGACACTGTAATAATAATTGTTAGATGCATCCTTCAAATAAAATAATTGCTAGATGGATGTGGAGGAAAATCATCCTAATGTTGTACATGTGAGTTGGGCTTGTGATAAGGAATACACATGTCAAATTAATGTCAAGAATAGTGTGTCACTACTCATTTCTTAGTTGGTGTTTGGACATGTTTGTTCCTCCTTTGTCTTAAACAACCACCAACTGACCAACTCCAATGAAAAGAGGATCGACGAATCTGAAGACCAAGACTCTTCAATTTAGAGGATAGATTCACATGCCACATGATCATGTTAGTACCTCAATTGGGACAAAGTCAATATGGGGCTGTAAATTATAATGATACCATTCATTTTCTATTTTTTTTGTATAAAATAGTACAATGACTTATTGAGTCAACTTTAATACCTTTCATTTGGAAACATGTAAAAATGAATTATCACATTATTAGCATCATGGGTGAAAGATATAGTTTGTATGGGTCACATGTCACATGATCCAATAGGCCAAGTGGGACAAAGTGAGTATGTTAAAGTTGTAAATGTATCCTTCTTTTCTAGTTTATTTTATCATCAATGATTAATTAATATGAAATTAAAATGGTACAAAAACTTCTTGAGTCAACTATAACAACTTTGACTTTGAGGGGAAGAATACAATTACAAGATCTATTATAGCGAAGCTTGATTACAACTTAAATTTGTTATTAGCATCATTGACAAAATAAATTTGCAGCTAATACAAAATAAAACTATAAATATAGAAACCATATGTTTCCCCCAATTGAGGTTGGTTTGGCTATGTAACAATGTAAATCCTTTCTATATATATTTGTGGTGGTGATCAAGTGGATAAGCCGGCCAAAAATGCCACTCCGGTGGACGGTAACCACGACGAACCAGAGATGAATTGGGCCACGGTGTATCTATTAGCCTCCAAAGTTGAAGTAATGACCCGATATCCGGGCCATTTGACCCGTTGCCCGATAGCCGCACCCGGCCCAAAATTCATGTACTCCCCATAATACAAAGTTTTTAAAGCAAAGTCACCATTCCATTCCAACCATCCATGTGGATGCACATGATCACCCATATAGGACAACATATATACAGTCCTAGAATACATCTTCCATGGACGACCCAAATATGTTTCAATGCTGCCCTTTGATGAAGCAAGATCCGGGGCAGGTAGGATCCGACAATCATGAATGGATATACCCGTATTTTGATTCGGGTCTTTTCTATTTTGGGCTGTGATAGTGTTCTTTTGTTGGGCCATAGGCTTACGTGCATAAATGTTACATTTTTGAAAAACTACTGCTGCATTTCCAAATATAAAATCTACCGTGCCATAAATGTTGCATTCACGGAAAAATTGACGGTTGGAATGTACATAGCATGCGTCTTGATAACCAACAATATTGCAGCGGTACACCACTGCATGATCGGATCCGACACGGAGGGCCACCGCTTGGTGCTTCTCCGGTCCGGCGTAGTTCTCGAACGTAATGTCACGTGCCATGAACCCAGGACCACTAGCAGCTGCATCAAGTAACAAGTGTGAACTAATTAAATTGAATAAATTAAGTAGCAACAATTATATTAATTCTTGATTATAGATTGAAGAATATGACATTGTAGGTAACTTTGTCTTGTAATACATGATTGACCCACAACGAATAATTTATATTTGCTTATTTGATTTGGAGTCATTGGTTGATGTTTGGGTGTACTAAGAAGCAATTGATTATTTTGCAATTTGGAAAGAAACAATTGATTGATTAATGTTAAGTAGGGAGTAATATGGTATGATGACAATAAAAGTCAAGAAGTGAATGATTATTTAGGAATGCGTAACATTTATGCAATGTCACGCTTTAATTAATCAAATCTAAACCATTTTTAACCTTAGAAATGCTATTTAGAACTATATATGGTTTGAACTGTAATTAAAGTAGAAAGGTTCACAAGATTATTTTTTAGAGTGTTTTGTTAACCTTTTGGGTAAAATTAACCAAGTAGAGTATTTTACCTTTTGATTGTGAAAGTAGAGAGTTTACAAACCGCATTATGTGGGAAGAACAATAATGCATGCATTGATGACAAGAACATCACGATCAAACATGTTTTTGTTTCTAAAATCACATGTATTGTTCAATAGTTGCAAATACTTAAACGGTGGGTGCAATCTTATCCAAGTAAGTACATTTTGACTTAGAGTTTGCAATAAACATGCAACTAGACATTACAACTAAGAGTTTTTTTTTATTTTTTTTAAATAATGCATGTCATGTGTAATTTGCACTGCTCTATTATATCGTGCATGGGCATGGTATTTACTCATAATTTACTTATTTACTATTTTATAACTTTTTATATACAAAAAATCCAAATTATATGAAAAGGAATTTACCAAAGGAAGCAGTATGGAAAGTGGTCATGCCATCTCCAACACTTCTTTTCCCTGTGATGACAGTTTTGTCCCTCCCATCTCCTATAAACATAATATTAGTTTTCTTCTTCCCCACCTTTAAATTATTCTCTTCATACCTGAAATTTCCCCATCATTTACAAAGTCAGATCATATGTCACACCTTTTAACCACTACAAGTATACACAACCAAAGGAAAAACACTAGTAATAAATTTACCATAGTTGACCAAATATGTAACATTAACCTGTATTGCACGTAATTTGGACTAGTTCTCCTATAAATTCATCACTATAATTAACCGAATATTGGAAAAAAGACGCTGCAAAATACAATTAATAACGGAGACTAACGTATAAGCATAATTAGAAACTTCTTTAAATAAAAAACATAATTAGAAACTATGGGTAGTATATTAGCACAATTTTGTTTTGATAAAGACAGTAGCAAAATATTTCACTATCAATCCTTCACTTCACATTAATTATTCCATATTTAAAAGTTCATGCAAATAAACTTTTTTCTAACAATAATAACAACTCATCACCGACTCAATTTTCTTTTTCTTGGTCCATATCATATCACCACCGTCACTACAGGTCTACAATTATGTATAGTTGATTAAACAAAAACGAAAAAGTGACCAAAAAATAAAAACAAAACAAAACAAAAAAAAAAAACTATAAAAAAGTCTACGTCAGTTATCTCGGAAATTGTACACCTTTTTACTAAACTAAAAAGTTCTAATATTTTTTTCTTTATAAACTACAAAAAACAAAATACTGATAAATAAATAAATAAATAAATTGATTTATGAAATTACCTTCCAGCCCTCACGTAGATTATGAATCTACGGAGACTATGTTCCGGTGCTTTCTTAATAGCTTCAGTGATTGTCTTCACCGTACCATTACCACCACTCTTTGAAACGATAATATCGGCTTGTATCGCCGATACCGGTAAACTCAATAATCTCCTATCTCGTTTCTTAAGCCATTTTGGAAATTCTCGCGAGATATCGCTCATTCCCATTAATCTTCTCTTGTTCTGTATCGGCACTCCAGTAAAATCATTATCTCCACTCGCGGAAAATATCGCGAGCGAATTACTCACGAGTTCCGACAAGTCTTTTAAGTTACCAACCATCTGATCCTTAACGGTACCGCTAGTGTCTTCGAATCCTTCCAGACACGTGTCTTGGTTTGTTAACGCGGCACTGAGCCATGTCATCACGTCCTCAGTTGATCCTCCGACATTGGAGAATTGTCTTGATTCTCCGTCGTCGTTGGATAAAGTTGAGGATGTGGTCATTAGCGAGTCCATGGATGATCTGATAGCATCCATGGACTCGTCCATTAGTTCAAGACAATCCTCGTATGCAGCACGAACTCGTGGGTTTGCGACTGTATACGAGAGGCCTGAGGAGGCAAAGAGTGCTTTGCTAATATGACGGTGTGTCATATTGAATGAGATATGAACAAGTTCTTGCTCAGAAGCTGATGTTGAGCCAGGAAAATCTAGAAGGGAGTTGATACAAAGTGAAGGGTATCTAGTTTTGCTGCAGGTACGGGAGATTGCTTGAGTTGGTTTGGAATGGAGGAGGTTTGAATTGTTGGATGAAGCACGAGACCGGACCACGGTGATCAGTGCAGCCGAGATGGCGGAGGCGATGATCAACGCCGCGGCGAGGATTGACAACATGATGAGCTTCTTATTGTTTTTTGGAGAGGAATTTGATGTGGTGGAGGGTGTTAGAGGTGCGGTGGATCGACGGGAGGAGCCACCAGGATCAGACGGTCCAAGTCTACCAAAGTCCATTGTGAAATATTATTGTATTGTAGTGAGCTTCGAGAGAGAAAGAGTGTTAGTTAGTTATGATGAGAGGTTGTAGTGAGAGTGAGTTATAGTGAAAAAATTTTGTAACTAAAATGTGAAAATGAAAATGCAAGTTATTAGGTTGGTGTGAAGTCGATGTCTAAGTAATCAGCTAGCTGGATGCTACTTATTTTTCCAAGTATTGCACATTAGATGGAACCAATATATAGGAGAGGTTTTCTTCTACTTTCTAATTTGTGACTTTTTTTATGACATGTCTTTTCCTTAATCTATATTTTAGTTATATGGTTTCTGATGTGTTTGTTTGGTTGTTCTTTCTTAATAATAATGACATGATCTATTGTTATAATTGAAGATATATAAAATGTATGGAGATTGTGAAGTTTGGTTTTAGATATATAATGAATGGTGACTATGTACGTATGTATGTACACATGATGAATTCTTAAATTATTCGAATATTTTAGTTTGTTCGTATATATAAAAGAATGGATGGTCTATAAGAATGAAGAGATATGAAATACTTTGGAACTTTATGAATTGGGGGAAAAAGGGACTTTGTGCCTTGAGTTTCTTAACTATTAAGTTAATGCTCCAATCCTTGTCGTCCAAACTCTAATGTTTTATTTAATTATTTTCTCACCTTTCTACTATATAATCATGTCACTAAAAAGTTCCCACTTATTCTTCCTATTCTATTATTCATAATTTCTTTTTTAGAGTTATAAATTGCTCTCTTTTTAATCTAGATACGTTACGGGTTAGGAAAATAACTTTAATTGTGCGTACAACTTATGCTACACTTTTTCCGTAAAAAAAAAATAAAAATAAAAATATGCTACACTTTTCATCATATCCCTGTAGAATAATTTGATGCAAAAAATTTTAGTATACAATAACTTGTTTCAAAGAAAACAAAAAAAAAATATATTTATATGTTTTGTTTTAGTTACTACTAATCGAAAGTGGAATGAGAAGAGTGTAATGGAAGTAATATAAGATTTTCATTATGAAATGCATGCTCACATTTTTTTTTTTTATAAGAATTGCTCAAATTTTAATCAACGTAAAAGACCACAAGTTTTGTCTTTGTAAAGAATAGTTGGCAAGACTTATATAGTCAACCGCAAGACTTATATAGTCAACCGCAAACAGCTAATATTTTCAAAGTACACAAGGTTTCACACTACTTTTAATTTTCAAAGTACACAAGGTTTCATACTACTTTTTTTCTTTCTTTTTGGGTAGTCTAGTGGCTAGAATTCACTTTATAAAGTAAATAAGTGGGGTGTCCGGGGTTCGAACCTCAACCCCTACATATAATAATGCATTGTCCTACCAACTGAGCTATGCTCACGGGACAAAGTTACATACTTCTATTCATTAAAAGAATTATATTGCAAAATTATAATTAAAATTAAATTATATATTCTTGAATGACTTTTCAGTGGTTAAAAAGAATGACATGTTTTGATATATGTGATATTACTTTTAGTTTTTAAAATTTATCTTTTATTTTTAAAATTATCTATACATTTCTTTTAAACCCACTGAAGTATATATTTATACATAACGTCAAAAAAAAATTATACATAATGAATCCACACATTATTGAATTGAAACGATGGATTGTAATCTAATCTAGAACTTCAATTGGATAAACAAAAATAGATAAAAAGTTAAATATATGATAAAATAAAATAAAGGTACATGGCCAATGAGGAATATAAAAAGAGGCAAAATAAAAATGGAATAGATACGTCGCCCATTAAGATGCACATAGCTCACCCACCTTAATATCCATGTTAGCAAAAAGTAGCAATGTTTATGGGCAAAAAAAATTTGTTAGGGCTTCATTCATCCCCAACCCAAATCATTTTACCCAAACTTTTAAAATATAGGGTTCCAAAATCATTGTTTGCACACATTAACTTAATAGAAAGGACCAACTTATCTTAATATTAGTATCGTAAAGGACCAAAGAGCCATCAAATTGAAATCTAAAACAAACCTAAAGGACCAAATATTGAAATAAGCTTATATAATTCTCAGTAGAACATTTAAGTAATTAATAAAGCTAAAGCAGTGATGTTAGGCATCTTAATACTATTTTATTATTCTTTATCGCACTGTTAATTTATGGAATATTTGAATTGGATTACAAATTAAAAGAGTTCTACCGAAGATTTATCTTTAAATAAGTGCTAACCTTGCAAGCACTTTCTTCTTTATGGGTTCTTTGCAAATTTGATCATACCTTAAGGTGAGTTTTTACATACAAACCAAAAACCAAAAGGTTCCAATCAAATGATCTAAAAGTGATCATCAAGTGAAAGAAGGAAAAAACGATTAAACAAGTACACACGCCTTTTTGCTCAAAAAAAAAAAAAGTACACACGCCTTTTTATTCTCTTTCCGTAAAAAAATTATACACATTACATATATAGTATATAATTTTTAGGGATTGTAATTGTTCTGACAAATTTACAGTAAAATCTGCAAGGAAGGTATTTTTTGTCTCTAGAAGTGTCATCTCTATATTTTTTATAGGTCAAAATATACTCAATAAAAACTTGTACTTTAATTGAAGCACAAGATGTGTCCAAGTCAAGTACCAAAAAATTACAGGAATCAACACTACATTGTACATTGATTCATGACCCAGACCATCCACAATAGTAGTTCTTTAATAGAGACTCCTTAAATGAACTCCACATTACACATCACTTATTTATAATATTTTAATAAAAGTATTTATTAAAGACTCAAAGACTCCAATGGGAGTACATTAATAAGGACTCCAATAAAAAGTACTAAAATAGGTCCCACTAACTTTACATCATTAAACAAAAATAATTTATTTATTAAATTATAAATTACCTCATAATATTTAAGTATAATCCTTAAAAAATATAAAATTATAAAACATTTATTTATTCGTAAGAACTTAAAATGATGACAAATATTAATTACATGAATTAAAAAATAATAATAATAATTTGCATGAATTACATTTTATTTAAAATGATGACAAATAGATAAAATAATATTTAAAACAACTATTAATTATTTTTTTGAAATCAAAACAACTATTAATTATTAAAATATTACTTCTTCTATAAGCGGGACCACATAGTACATGTTTTATTACTTCTTTTAAACGTGAGATTCGTTAGTTGCCTAGGAGGGAGAGAGTCCTTATATAATTACATGTTTCTTAATGAGACTCATTTTTTCTTCCTTCAATGGAGGGTCCTTAACATGGAGTGGTCCTTGTTAAATAAGAACCTCCCATTGACTTGCCATGCCTCCCCTAGAAAAAGTACTTATGCTTATTTAACTTTTTCACACAACAGAATTGTTGTTCATTTTTTGTCCAATAGCTTAATAGTTACCATTTTATTATTTAAGGTGAATAAGTGAGAAATTTAAAGTTAAAATCCTGCATCTACATATATCACGTAATGTCTATAATAACTGAGCCAGAACAAATAATTGTTGTTTAGTACAAAGCAAATCTTGCAGGAAATACATGAATTAATGTCAAATTGTCACGTTTTTATAGAGTGGACAAATAATTATCAGATTCATTATGTGACAGAAAACAAGGAGAGAGCAGGTGAAAAAGAATCGACCACATGGTTTCATATGTTTTCGTGAGGCATCTTTTTGTGCAAAAGAACATTTCCTTTTACACAAACACTTTCATTGCAGCATAGTAGATATTTCCATTTGTGATTATATCATGTTATTGATGTTTCCACGTCTATTTAAAGAAGATAAATTTTTGTAGGTTAATTTGTGAGCCGTATGTGTTCTCTTTTTTCAATTGAATTTTTTCTATGAAAAAGTTAGAGATTGAACTCATGACAACTTGTTTAAAGAATTCAATTTTTAAC
>Ga0228711_1003259_pt1 | contig 25187 bp, 14 predicted proteins | sample MedpolnodulmetaG_2_FD_177996 | JGI IMG/M metagenome (GOLD analysis project Ga0228711, IMG submission 177996) | Root nodule microbial communities from Medicago polymorpha collected in Santa Monica, California, United States - brown nodules | ecosystem: Host-associated > Plants > Roots > Nodule... | reverse complement strand
TTTATCATAACAAGAAAAATGAACAACAGAAACTTAAACCATGATTAACATTGAAGGGAAAAGTACATTGAAATAACCTAGATAGAGTTCACTGTACTACCTAAACCAAAACACATACATATTACTAAGATGCTATTTCAAAAGAGTCCTTGGAAAACCCTGAATCACACATAAATCCCATGACCAAAGTTTAGCTTAATCAATGCTATTTCAAAAAACATTGATTCATTGTTGCCTATCAGAGGAAGAAATCATGGGATTGACGCGGATGTTTAAGAGTATGGACACCGACAACGGTGGAACCATTACAATTGAAGAGATCAAGCAAGGGCTTGCAAAACAAGGAACTAGACTGAGTGAACAAGAAGTTAAGCAATTAATGGAAGCTGTAAGTTATCTCTCCTTCATTTTTGTGTACTGCATGCCAAAGAGCAGCTTCTCTACCATGATTACTTAAAACAAATTTTTTACTTTTGCAAATTACAGGCAGATGCTGATGGTAATGGAATCGTTGACTACGACGAGTTCATCACAACAACTGTGCACATGAACCGATTGAACAGAAAAGGACATATTTATTTTGCCTTCCAATACTTCGATAAAGATAACAGCGGGTAAAGAAATTAAATAAATCCATAAAACCAACATGGTTGGATATATATTTGCCCCTCCTTTGGATCATTGGATGCTAATTGTGTCAAAGCTTTTGATCTCACTGATTTTCCATAATTAGGCACATTACCATTGAAAAACTAGAGATAGCTCTCCATGAGTATAACATGCATGACAGCAAGGACATAAAAGAAATCATTTCAGAAGTTTGCTAACTCTAAATTTGACTGAAAAAAACTTATATTTTTATTTGAATTTGGTTACATTACTTGAAACATAACAAGACCTCAGTAACTTTTGATTTCTAGACTCACAAAGCAAAATCACAAGCCATATGCCCAGAATTATTGTTATTTTGCCTCAAATATGATGAGAGAGACAAAAAATGATGGTTCAATGGGCTAGGCTCACCAGACTTATTCCAATACCATGCATACACTAACTTCACTTTGGATAATCAAAACCATGCTTTATCCAAGATTAATTGTAATTCTCGGAAACAAGTGACACATGTTAATCATAAACTTCGAAACAATTTGTCTATAGTCTTAATTCTACTGATATACTATAGGTATAAGACCCAATTTCAAAACAAGTATCAACATAGCGATAGCAATCCCTCAAAATTATGACTTGTGCTGATGGGAGAAGGGGAATAATTTTGTTGTGGAAATGGTTTTTGTGAGTTGTACTCCAAAACCATTACATGTAATTCATGGTTTTGGCATAATTTTTACTCAAAACTCACAGAAACCATTTCCCCAATTCGAAATTAAACTGTCAATTTAGGGTTACACACATGCAAACAGTTTCAAAGCACAAAGATAATTCAAACCTGTTTTGTTTTCATCATTTTGCTATTTGTTGAGTTTGAATGAAGAAGAAGATGACGATGATGAAATGATGGTGATGAATGACGGTTGACGATGAGATTGCTTCTCCGGTGGTGATGATGAAGAACGACGGTGATAGAAGCACGTCGGAGTGATGAATGCGGTGATGGAAGCACGGCGGTTTGACAGTGCGGGAGCAGAGAGGCGAGGAAACAGTGCGGGAGCAGAGAGGCGAGGAACCAATGTTCCAAAATCAAAGTTCGCTGGGAGCAATTTCGAGGCTGAATCTGAACAAGGTGAATCAGCAAAGATCCGGCGGCGACGGAAAACGGACGGAAAACGGAGGTTGGGGAGGTTGGGGTTGAGTTTCAGTTTTGGTTGAGTTTCACGGGGTGTTGATGGAAGCGGGAGAAGCAATGGGTTGCTTTATGTTGGGCCCCTGCTTAATGGGCTGGACTTATGCACCCTGCATAAGTCATTTCCTTATGCATGATAACCACACCCCTTTTTGTTGTTGCTTACTCATTTTACTTCCTATACTTTCTCAATGTGCAACCAACATGATAGCTCTGCTTTGTTACAATTCAAAAACTCTTTTTCTGTCAACACTTCATGGAAACCCCGTAGCCCGTATTTTGATTGTTCCTCTTTTTCTTTCAATGCAGAATCTGGGAAAAACAGTACAGATTGTTGCGAGTGGGATGGTATCACGTGCGACACCGTGTCAGGTCACGTGATTGGTCTGGACTTCAGTTGGCTTTTAATGATTTTTTTCGTCCTTCAATGCCTCTTGGTATTGTAGATTTAGTGAATCTCACACATCTAAATCTACCAAACTGTGACATTAGTGGTAATATTCCTTCCACAATCTCTCATTTGTCAAAATTAGTAGTATCACTTGATCTTAGAAGAAACTTATACATGGGATTGAAGCTAAATTCATTCACATGGAAGAAACTCATTCATAATGCTACTAATTTAAGTGAGATTTATCTAGATTATGTGAATGTGTCTTCAATCAGAGAGAGCTCTTTGTTGATGCTAAAGAATTTGTCTTCCTCTTTGGTTTCTCTTAGTCTAGCAGACACAGGGTTACAAGGACATTTGTCAAGCGACATACTCTCTTTACCAAATCTTCAAAAACTAGATTTGTCATATAATCAAAACCTTGGTGGTCAACTTCCAAAGTCCAACTGGAGCACCCCTCTAAGGTATTTGGGCCTCTCTTCCTCAGTTTTCTCAGGTGAAATTCCTTATTCCATAGGTAAATTGAAGTCTCTTACTCAATTAGTCCTTTCAAATTGCAACTTTGATGGAATGGTTCCTCTATCTTTGTGGAACCTCACACAGCTAACAAATTTGGACCTTTCATTTAATAACTTTACCGGTAGCATCCCAAATGTTTATGGAAATTTAAACAAATTAGAATATTTAGATTTATCATTTAATAAACTAGTGGGCCAAGTTCCATCGTCACTTTTTCATCTACCTCACCTTTCTGTTTTAATTTTATCATTTAACAAACTAGTTGGTCCAATTACAATTGAAATCACAAAACGTTCAAAATTGAGCATTGTGTATTTTAGTCAGAACATGTTAAATGGAACAATTCCACAGTGGTGTTATTTTTTGCCGTCATTGATAGAGTTGCACCTCAACAATAAGCATCTCACAAGGTTTATTGGTGAGTTCTCAACATATTCTTTGCAATCTTTGTATCTCTTGAATAACAACCTACATGCTTATTTTCCAAATTCAATATTTGAACTCCAAAATCTTACCACCTTATATTTGTCATCAACAGACTTAAATGGTGTTGTGGATTTTCACCAATTTTCAAAACTTAAAAATCTAAATTCCCTCAATCTTTCGCACAATAGTTTTCTTTCTATCAACATTGATAGCAGTGTTGACTCCATCTTGCCCAACCTTTGTAAATTATATTTATTTTCTGCTAATACTAATAGTTTTCCTAAATTCCTAGCACAACTACCAAATTTGCAATTTTTAGATCTCTCTAATAACAACATTCACGGGAAAATTCCTAAATGGTTTCATAAAAAGCTCTTAAACTCATGGAAGGACATTATACACATTGACCTGAGTTTCAACAAGTTACAAGGAGATCTTCCAACTCTACCTTTTGGCATTGAATACTTTTCACTCTCAAACAACAATTTCAGAGGAGATATTGCTTCGTCATTGTGCAATGCAAGTTCCCTTGCTATGCTCAATTTGGCTCACAACAGTTTGACAGGTATGATTCCACAATGCCTAGGAACATTTCCTCATCTCTCTATTTTGGATATGCAAATGAATAACCTCTATGGAAGCATTCCTAAAACCTTTTCCAAAGGAAATGCATTTGAGACTATAAAGTTGAATGGCAACCAATTGGAAGGACCACTACTACAGTCATTGGCTCACTGTTCAAATCTTGAAGTTTTGGACCTTGGTGACAACCACATAGAGGATACATTTCCCAATTGGCTAGAAACGCTACCAGAGTTACAAGTGCTAAGTTTACGATCAAATAATCTTCATGGTACAATCACATGTTCTAGCACCAAGCATCCATTTCCTAAGTTGAGAATTTTTGATGTCTCTAAAAACAATTTTAGTGGCCCCTTGCCAACATCATGTATTAAAATCTTTCTAGGAATGATGAATGCGAATGACAACCAAACAAGTTTGCAATACATGGGTGGGGATTATTGCTATAATGATTCGGTGGTGGTCATAGTGAAAGGTTTATCTATGGAGCTAACAAGGGTATTGACTACTTTCACAACTATTGATTTATCAAATAACTTGTTTGATGGAGAAATTACACAAACCATTGGAGAATTAAATTCTTTAAAAGGCCTCAACCTTTCAAACAATGGAATCACAGGTACCATTCCACAATCTTTAGGTCATTTGAGAAATTTATAGTGGTTGGATCTCTCGAGGAACCAGTTGACAGGAGAGATTCTTGAGGCTTTGACAAATTTGAATTTCCTCTCTGTCTTAAACCTTTCACAAAACAACCTTGAGGGAATCATACCAAGGGGTCAACAGTTTGATACATTTGGAAATGATTCCTATGAAGGAAATACAATGTTGTGTGGATTCCCATTGTCTAAATCATGCAAAAATGAGGAAAATCTGCCACTACATTCAACATTTGAAGATGAAAAAGAATCAGGATTTGGTGGGAAAGTGGTAGCAATCGGATATGCATGTGGGGCAATATTTGGGTTGGTCTTGGGATATAACGTATTCTTTTTCACTGGAAAACCCCTGTGGCTTGCAAGACATGTTGGACATATGTTTAACATAAGTCTGAAAAGAACAAACAACAGAGCCATCGCAAATCGCAGAGGAATGAATTAATTTGATGATGGTCTTTTCAAATATGTAGATACAGCTGTTTATGTTTAAGCAGAACTTCTCAGTTTCAGAAATGTAGTGTTATATATATCTTATAATATCTGTGTGTTGTATATTTGAAGTTGTTAAACAAATAAGAAATTTATAGTGATGAATTGCTTTTATGTTACTTTCAAGATTATGTCATGTATATACTATAAAATTCACAAGACTTAATGGCTTCAACTTTTGAACTTTTTTTATCTCATTGTCTCCTGGTTGTTAGTTATAAGCTTATTGGTGCGTCAATTGGATGATGGTGATGTTTTCTACCTTTTGAAACCATATCCTCGGTGTGTCAATAAGTGTTGATATCTTATTATTTTGGGAGTACATAGCTTTCCACGAGAAGGAAGATAGCAATTGAATATTGAGTGTAGCATTTTACAAGAAATAACTGATAAAAAGGATTATTACACATAGTAATACACATATTGAAATAATTGGATTGGATCATTCATTTGTATTTTGCAGTATTCACCGAAATACAAATCATGCTCAAAACAGCAGCCACAAAACCAAGAGCTTGAACCAGGCTATCAAAGAATCAGATCTAGCAGCCAATCATAAAAGCATTAGCATTCCTTCTTCAAAATGTCCCTGCAAAAAATCAATACCTCAGAAAACAAAAAGACAGCACCGCATTTATAGACCAAAGTTCAAAGTTTAGTTCCAATATATCAATACTCCATGAAGCTCCTGCTAACGAATCTGCGATTTGGTTTCCTTCTCTGTGTGTATGTACAAATGACATCTATTTCAGCACCATCATTATGTTACTTACCTTATTAGAATAGAAGGGGATATTCCACAGACAACCTTCTTTGTTCTAAGCCACAAAAGTGCATTTTCGGAGTCCGATTCCACTATAATCTCACCATCTTTTAACCAGATTTTCTCTAAGGATACTTCAAGAGCGAACACAGTTGCTAAAAACTCCGCCTCATTGGAATCCCAAACACCTACTGGTGCCATAAAGCTTCCCATGATTGTACCTTTGTCGTTTTGAAGTACACAACCTATACCTGCTGGACCCAGTTTGCCTTTAGAAGAGCGATCTACATTCCATTTTCAAATCCTTGGCAGCGGGGGATGCTACTTCAAATTGTTTTTCTCGGTATTTTATTCTGCTGCCACATACGTACAGCTGCAATGTTAAATACAACCCATTGGTGCCAAAGAGACCAAAAAAGCCTAATCAGTTGATCCCAATCAGTTTTATCATGTACAGCAATTGGTCCCAATCAGTTTTATCATTTTTGAAAACTACTTTATTGCATTGGTGCCAAAGAGACCAAAAAACTACATAGCAAAGTGATACCCACAACTTCTTTTGAAAACCACCTTCTATTGTTCCCAACGACAATCAAACACTATGCCGGAGTTGATATTATCAGTATTTTAACATTCCACACCATAACACTTGCAACCAAACTTTCCAGCTATATGTACAGTGTACAAATATGTGGCTCACCAATTCTTCGTATACATTGCAAAAAGGGCAGATATCACCATCTCTTATAATATTTAATCTCTTTAATCTATTCCTAGTGTTCAACTTCTCTTTAACTATAAACTAAACTAGCAATTCCGCACTAAGCGGTGGAAAATAATATATTACAAGTCATATCAAAAGATTTATACAAGTGAATCAATCTACTTATAAAGACTGGCTACGAATTTGTAAAGTATAATTGTTCATAGTTGGTTGACTTTAAATTTTCTTTGACTAATTCTATGGATACATTGAATTACTTAATATAGTTTTTACCAACGTGTAGTGTGCAACCTTCGTGTTTGTCGAGCTATTTTTCCTTTCCCCCTTTTGCAAGCTAATTCAGTCATGCCATTTTAATATCCCCATCAAGCTATTCAAAACTCTTTTATAGATGCATATTTCCTAGTTTAATACCTTTACTAGAGTCAACTTCTGTAGTTACAGAAGCACCTCTAAAATAGCAAGGTTGGTTCTTCTCAATTTTGCTATAATCTTCCGTCCTTTCCCACAAGCCCAATCCACGGCTAACTGCAGCTCAGAGTCAGTGATTTGCTCATCTGCTACACACCATAGCTCGAATTCGGCATTCGCTGCAAGTAACATACTCTTGAAGATTAACATTATGCATACACAAAAGAGGGAGGAAAATTAAGAATCAGCTAATAGAGTTGTAATGTTTACATTTCTAGACTAATAACATTGTAAAAATGAAACAGTTTAATATATTCCAGAACAAGTAAATTTCTATTTTTTTGAAAAAATTGTGGGTAGGAAAGGAAACATAGAGGAAACATTAACTTTAAGATGGATACTTCCATTTTAGGAGTGAGAGTTGAAAGTGGCCATGTGATGTATCATACATTGAACATATGAATTTGCAAGGGTAATCCTGACATTCTTGTCATCGGACTAACGATTATGTTGCATTACAGAAAACAGCTGTCCAAGAAATATATAGAACCGGAGATTTTACCACATCTGCAGCTTTAACACGAACTTTCAACTCACTCATTTGACGATAGGGGTCAAATAAATTATTGACAAATGCCTACCAAAAGATGAGAATTCAAAAGAAAGAGACTAATCAAGCACAAGGAAGCATATGATCACAACTTAACAAGTAGGTAATCTACTGATTTGATCTTTTTAGTATTATTTATTATTCCTAGATAATTCTGCAAGCAACTACTTCTCAACATGTACATTCAGAAAAGCATATAACACACATCTAATGCAATAGCAGTGATATCTAACCACTATACTTCAATTTTATCTTAATAATGCATCACAACATGTATAAATTAATTTTCAATTCAGTCTAGAACCATTAAGCCCCTGATCTATCAATCTAACTACAGCCTAAAAAAAGCGAGAATCAGCATTATACCTTCATGTTCTCAACACTTTTCTCAAGTGATTTATAATGAGCAACATGAATTCCATAAATATTGCTGTAGGCGACATTGAAGCTTCCTTAATAGGTAGATCAAGCTGCAAAAGACAACAACAAAAAAATAACAACACAATACCATCCACACCATTATCAAGCTATTTTAGCAACTACACTAAAACTAGTATAATACCCTTTGTAATATTCAAATCATTGAGACACACACAAAATTAGATTCAATGTTCTCTCGCTTCCTGCATATTTACTCTCAATTGTTTTCTTTCACCATATTTGGTTTTCTCCTATTTTCTAATAGCTTGTATACTGCTTATGATTTTCAATTGTTAAGGGTATAGTGAACCATGTTTTATTAGCCAGGTAGCATATTTGCATGCATACAAAGCAAATAAACTAACTCTAGTTTAACAAAACATCTCAGTTGAGAAAGTTCTCATTTGTCATTGATCAGAAGCTAAACCAAAAACCTCCACTTATAAACTATTGTTATTTAACATTAATGCTTGCACACAGTTTTTTGTGCATTTGAAATTCTGCCTTTTGTTTTGGTATGCTTTGATTTTATTAGCTAATTTGGAACGTAAAAGAAACAACTAAAGCACAAAACTAAGCATAATGGCATAGATATTTTAAGTAGAATAATGAAATTCAAAACAAAGATATGCTGCTCGTTACATTATCAACCTTCCCAAATATAAGCTATTTTACGTGAAATCGGAGACGATTGAGTAAAGGAAGCAGATCATTCTTACAATTGAAATTCAAAGCGAAACCAAATCAAAGACTAAGGCAGTAAACCTTCAAAATAAAATTGATAAAAAAGATATGGGCATTGGACAAGCAACCACTTTAAGTACAGGAAAAACTCCTAATAGCCGTAATCATATATCTTGTGGGTGAAAACAAGAAGGAAAATTTGTATATATTCCTCCAATTGGAAGTAGGCTTTCTTTGTGGAATAATATCTTGCAATAAAACCTCTCTGTTGTAACACCAATCTCATCAATCATCCGGGTACTTAAATCAAACCAAGCTAGCTGACTGTCTTTTTTCCTGAAGAGTGTATTGCCCTTCTTTCTTGCTCCAATAAGATGATCGAGGCAAGGTAAGGGACCAACAATGAATAGCTTCGTCCATGATTCCTTTACACCGAGCTCACCCAAAATTGAAATGTGAAATGTAGAAGCCTCGGTATCATGTACCATAAAAGCAATAGATCCATTCAATACCATCAAGCGTCTTCGGACCAAAGGAAAATCCAAACTATCATATACGTAAGAGGGTATGGGTGTTGTAATAAAAGATTCCTTGCAGAAGTCAAACGGCACCAAATATGTATTTGTTTCGGTTTTATCCCACCGATGAGACACTCCATCCAAGTACACTTGTTGACGGGTCCAATAAGAAGGAGGCATATTGACATTAATTTTCTTCCAAGAGTTACTGCTTAGGCTATACATCTCCCAAAAATGCTCAGATGGCACATGTTTATAAGGGTTAATTTTTGGAGAATAACGTGTGTACCGAATCATCTTATAATCATCTTTAACATGATCATAACCGATTTGATAATGATCGGCCAAAATATACCAAGAAGGATTATTCTCAGGCAAAGGAAGGAGCTTGAATTCGTTGGTAGTTGGATTCCATAATACAACTCTCCTTTCGCCATAGAATTCAGATTCTAGACAAAGAATGCCATTGAAACTAACGGAATGTGAAATTTCAAAACCATAATTATCCTCTTGAAATGGTCCGTCGTCATCATCCTCCTCATCCGGTTGAACATGTGGAACACCCCATCCTGGTACCGCTGGTCTTTTCAAAACTACCACAGGACGGACACAATGTTCCTTTTGAAGTCAATAGACATCCTAAGTCAAAGCCTTTGGCCAATCTAATTTGACTCTATTCTCAAACCTCTCACCAGAAAGAGAATAAAAATAATAATAAATTTCGCGAACCTCTTGTGGGTCATCATCTACTCTAAGATGTAGGAGAAGAGATGTATCATTATCATAATAAGAACATGGCTTTGTTAAGAGTTAGTTGCGGAACATAGTCATGAAACAAGGGTTATCAAACAATAGGGACCATGATTTATGGACACATTCAAAACGCTTCAAAGATTTGATGGGAAGTTTGGAGAGAATAAAGAAAGTAATATCATTTGGTATATGATTGTTGCTTCTAACTTGATGAACAGCATTGGATGATGATGACGATGTAGTAAGAAACGATGGTATATTTTCCATCTCCGAGTTGAGATTGATTGAATCACCGAGTTAGCAAGTTTGCAAGGACGTTGAGATCGAACAAACCCTAACCTTTCTTTAGTTGAGAGAGCGGCAATGTACTGACTGCAAGCACTTCGATTATTTATTTGGGACTTGTTGCTTTTATACGACTAGGAAAGTACTTGATCCATCATGTCTCTTTTTTTTCACCAATATATATATAAGAGAAATATGATGTAGTTTTTTTTTTTAAGCTGAGTCAGCCGATACAAAGTTTTTATTTTGATCTCCTATTAATGGACGGTGAAAATTGATCTTTCAAGTTGTTCAATCTTGACAAGATAAGTTGTTCAGTACTTGAAATGGTTATGCAAAATTTTCTATACAATTTATACAGGAGTGATTTATAGTTTTTTGATGAGAAATTATGAGAAAAGGCTAACTTTTATTGTTTTTATGTGTTGATGAAGAATTGGATGAAAGGTATGGGAAAAGGTTAAATAATCAAATATATGACTTTTCAGTCCCACCACCCTACAATTTTTTAAATATTTTATTTATTTTGTTGACTATACTTATCTCAAATCAGATGTTACACCTTTGTCACTATTTGTTGGGTCATTAGGGTGAGTCTCTCTGGATTGGATTATTACATTGTCATAACATCAACCACATAACTGAAATGGATATCATATTTTCACTCAAAATTTTGAAGTTGCATTTATGGGTCCTCTCATTTATACGTTATTCACCCAAAATAATGACAATTCTTCCTCAAGTATAAGTTTTTCTGTTTTTTATCCAACATCAAGAATCTCTCTCGCTATCAGCACATTTGACTAAGAGCAATCACACAAATGAGTTCGACATCACATTTTCACACCCAAAACCTTAAAATATAATATACGAGTCATCTCACTTATATAGTGCTCAACCTCATCTCTTCCATAATTTGGAGACTAGGTGTCAAAAGCCCACCAAATTAAGGGGCCAGAATTGTTATTAGAAAAGTGCAGGATAAATTAGAGAAAATATTATGTGATGGGAACCAAATTTTTGAGAAATAAAATACGATGGTAAAAATAGTGAATTTAAGAAAATAGAGATCAAAACTATGTAAACCTGAAGAAGTCCAAGTATCAGGTTTTGGATACAATTAATTATGTTAATGTTTTCTTCACTTCCTGTGTATATTTTTTTACCAAATACTCATTGTGAAGTGATAAGTGATAACTATAAGGTGAAGCTGAACATGCAAAAGAAGTCCAATTTGAGTGCTACATGCAGTTCAAAAAGTCTTGCTATTTAATTTAATGCATGTTTTGATTTTCTTCCCATCTTAAATATACACCAAACCTTTCTATGGATGCTAATGAATTAATGTTGCTGTCAATTGTCATATCATTGAAGCTGCAACCAGAAAATTTCTTCCTACAAAGCAAGAGCATGCTTGCAAGACTCAATTTGTAAACAATCCCCATCTTATACCAATGCTTATATAATAAATAGAGAGCCTAATCAATTGGTACATCCAAAATCATCAATTAAAAAAATAAAGAATATCAAGAAGAGAGTTTAAGTTGCTCTAAATGGGGTCCTGTTTTGTTCTATTGCCCTATTTTACCTTTCACTTGTTCTTGTTGCTGCTCTTTACTCATTTTACTTCCTACACCTTCTCATTATGCAACTATCATGACAGCTTTGCCTTGTTACAATTCAAGAACTTACTTCTTGTCAATGGCACTTCATCTCAGCATGATATTTGGCCTAGTTATTCCTCTTTTTCTATGAAAACAGATTCTTGGAAAAACAATACAGATTGTTGCGAGTGGGATGGTGTCACGTACGACACTGTTTTGGATCATGTGATCGGTTTGGACCTTAGTTGCAACAATCTTAAAGGCGAATTACATCTCAATATTAGTGCAACAATCTTCCAACTTAAACACCTTCAACGACTCAACTTGGCTTTTAATGATTTTTTCGGGTCTTCGGTGCATGATGATATTAGTGATTTGGTGAATCTCACACATCTTAATTTATCAAACACTGGAATCATTGGTAATATTCCTTCCACAATCTCTCACTTGTCAAAATTAGTATCACTTGATCTTAGTAGTAACTGGTACATGGAACAAAAACTCAAACTTGATCCCTTCACATGGAAGAAACTCATTCATAACGCTACAAATTTAAGCGAGCTTCATCTGAATAGTGTTGATATGTCTTCCATCAGAGAGAATTCTTTGTCGCTGCTAAAGAATTTGTCATCCTCTCTGGTCTCTCTTAGTCTAGGGAACACTAGTTTGCAAGGAAATTTAGCAAGTGACATTCTCTCTTTACCTAATCTTCAAGAACTAGATTTGTCATCTAATGAGGACCTTATTGGAAAACTTCCAATGTTCAACTGGAGCACTCCTCTAAGGTATTTGGATCTCTCTTTAACTTTTTTCTCAGGTGAAATTCCTTATTCCATAGGTCAGTTGAAGTCTCTCAACCAGTTATCGCTTAAAGCGTGTGATTTGGATGGATTAGTTCCTCAATCTTTATGGAACCTCACTCAACTAACACATTTGGACATTTCATTTAACTAACTTAACGGTGAAATCCCATCATCACTTTCAAATCTCGCACATCTCACTTACTTGGATCTTGAACAAAATAATTTCACCGGTTTGATCTCAAATATATTCCATAAGCTTATTAAATTAGAATATTTAGATATTTCCTTTAACAACACTACAGGTCAAGTTCCCTCATCATTGTTTCATCTAACTCAACTTTCTTATTTAGATTTATCATTTAATAAATTAGTTGGCCCAATACCAATAGAAATAAACAAACTTTCAAAACTAAGTACTGTGGATTTAAATAATAACATGTTAAATGGAACAATTCCACATTGGTGTTATTATTTGTCTTCTTTGTTGGAGTTGTACCTCAGTGACAACCACCTCACAGGGTCTATTGGAGAGTTCTCAATTTATTCTTTGCAAAAATTGCTTCTCTCTAATAACAAGTTACAGGGTCATTTTCCAAATTCAATATTTAAATTTCAAAATCTTACTTACTTAGGTTTGTCATCAACAAACTTGAACGGCGATGTGGACTTTCATCAATTTTCAAAGTTTAAAAAACTAACTTTCCTCGATCTCTCCCACAACAATTTTCTTTCTATCAACATTGATAGCAGTGTTGACTCCATCTCGCCCAACCTTGACTCATTATATTTATCTTCTAGTAATATTAATAGTTTTCCTAATTTCTTAGCACAACTTCAAAATCTGCAAGAATTAGATCTATCTAATAACATAATTCAAGGAAAAGTTCCTAAATGGTTTCATGAGAAGCTCTTACACACATGGAGGGACATTCGACATATTGATCTCAGTTTCAACAAGTTGCAAGGAGATCTTCCAATTCCACCCTATGGCATTCAATACTTTTCACTCTCAAACAACAATTTCAGTGGAGATATTGCTTCGTCATTGTGCAATGCGAGTTCCCTTACTATGCTCAATTTGGCTCACAACAATTTAACAGGCATGATTCCACAATGCCTAGGAACATTTTCTTCTCTTTCTATATTGGATATGCAAATGAACAACTTGTATGGAAGCTTGCCTAGCACCTTTTCTAAAGGAAATACATTTGAGACGATAAAGTTGAACGGAAATCAATTGGAAGGACCATTACCACAGTCTTTGGCTCAATGCTTAAATCTTGAAGTTTTGGACCTTGGTGACAACAACATAAAAGATACATTTCCCAATTGGCTAGAAACTCTACAAGAGTTACATGTGCTAAGTTTACGATCAAATAAACTTCATGGTGCAATCACTTGCTCTAGCACCAAGCATACATTTCCCAAGTTGAGAATTTTTGAAGTCTCTAACAACAATTTTAGTGGGCCTTTGCCAACATCATGCATCAAGAACTTTCAAGGAATGATGAATCTGAATGACAGCCAAATTGGTTTGCAATACATGGGTAAGGCCAATTACTATAATGATTCCGTTGTGGTCATAATGAATGGTTTTTCTATGGAGCTGACAAAGATATTGACTACTTTCACCACTATTGATTTATCAAATAACATGTTTGAAGGAGAAATTTCAGAAGTCATTGGAGAATTAAAATTCTCTCAAAGGCCTGAACTTTTCAAACAATGAAATCACGGGTACCATTCCACGATCTTTAAGTCGTTTAAGAAATTTGGAGTGGCTGGATCTCTCAATGAACCAGTTGACTGGAGAGATTCCTGAGGCTTTGAGGAATTTGAATTTCCTCTCTGTCTTAAACCTTTCAAAAAACCACCTTGAAGGAGTCATACCTACAGGTCAACAGTTTGATACATTTGGAAATGATTCCTATGAAGGGAATACAATGTTATGTGGATTTCCATTGTCTAAATCATGCAAAAACGATGAAGGTCAACCACCACATTCAGTATCTGAAGATGAAGATGAAGATGAATCAGGATTTAGCTGGAAAGCGGTAGCAATAGGATATGCATGTGGGACAATATTTGGGTTGCTCTTGGGATATATTGTACTCTTCACCAGGAAACCTCAACGGTTTGCAAGACTTGTTGAACTTATATTTAACACTAGACTGAAAAGAAAAAATAATAGAGCCAGTGCAAATTGCAGAAGATTGAATTAACTTGATATGTAGTATTGTAATTAATTTGAACTTCTGTGTTTCAGTAATGTAGTATTGTATTATATATTTTATAGTAACATTTTGTTATATATTTCAAGTATTGTACAATTATTAAAATTATAGTAGTGAACAATCTTTCATGTTATTTCCATGATTTTATATGCATATCTCTAAAATGTGCTCAAGACTTCAGATGGTTGGAATGAAATGAACATTCTTTTAGAGCAAAACTTGGCAATAGAAAGTGAACATTTGGATATCAATGAGGTCTGAATGATTTAAATATTCGATTTCTCAATGGTGTTTGAACCCATATTAGTGTGTGTTGGAATTTAATCTAAGAATATATGTGTATTTTGATTGTAATAGTTGGCATATTCTAAGAATTTAATCTAAGAATATATGTGTATTTTGATTGTGTTGAAATGATGCCAATCATTTCATACACACTACACATAAACCATTTGTTGTGCTATACGCGTTTATTAGATGTTGGAAATGATTGACTTAGAAAAATGAGGTTGATAATTCCGTAAATTCTTTACATTAGATGTAATTGTGTTTAAGGTGGATTAGATACTAAATATAAATACATTTTCCGTTGAAATTTTAACATTGATTTGCTATGTATATTGTAAAAGTCTAATCTTGTATGTCAATACTAAATTATTTCTACTTTTCTTTCCAAAACTGCCACATGTGCATTTTTTTTTTTCTTATCCCAAAAGGTTGCTTTGTTATTATAAGGTGATTATTCAAGCCCAGTTTTAGGCTCGAGGGAAAAATACAAAAATAATATGTGTAAATCCATTAATTTTTTACACTCGTTAAACATTTTTTTTATCTCTCTCTTCATATCAAATCATATTTTTTTTCTTTGTATCACATCATCAAATTAAAGTAATTCCTTATAAGAAAAAGTTGCAAATTTTAAAATATATTTATTGCTTAAATGACTTTTATACTATTTTTTTTTATCTTCAACTTTTATACCATTCTATATTTATATTTACTAAAAATGAAATCAATCATCATATTAGTTGGTGTGAAAACATTAAATGTGAATGATACTTTATTTGATTTTTTTTTTTGACATATCTTTATTTAAAACTTTTAAAATCATCACATCTAACGAGTCTCCTTAGTCTTAGGATGCATTTGATTTGCTAAAAAATGAAGGACATGACATAACAACTCTAGTTGTCCAGTGTTTGATTTGTAAAACTGTTTCAGATACAGGACAAACTGGAGGCAAGGGACAGGACAAAAACTCATATTTTTGTCCCTCACCAAACCACAGTACAACTTTTTGTCCCACGTACAAGTTGTCTAAAATACCAAAATAACATTTTGTCCCCCAAAAATCGAATAAAACAAAAAATTACTCAATGCCATAAAAAATTTGTCATGTGTTGTTCTGCCTTGTGTTGTACTGTTCTATCTTGTATTGTTCTGTTCAGTACTTACTGTTTTGCAAACCAAACACACCTTAATGAGTTTTTTAAGAAAGTGCTTTAATTTTTTTCTTTCTATATAAAGTTTTTAATCAGAGAAATAGACAAAATGAGATAACAAATAGTCGACAACACAATTGAAGAAACAAATGAAAAAATTAGCTCAAATAGTAAAATCCATTGATGTTTTGATTGAAAATAATAATTAAACTCTAAAATTTAGTCTAATGGTAAAAATACACACTTTGAATTTAGAGATTTATGGTTTGTCTCCATAAGCTTAGTTCAGTTGGTAAGGACAATGCATAATATATGTAAGGTCCACGGTTCGAACCCCGGACACCAAAAAAAATTATGATTTGAACTCAACCAATGTCTTTAAAAGGATTTTATTTTTAGATGAGTTAAAATTAATTTTAACATGTTTGATTCTTCCAAAGTAAAATTAATTTTGCATCGAGAATTGATTCTTCTTGAAGGTATAAATTCTAGCTTTTGATTCTGGAATTGAGTTTTAAACTCAAATTTATTGTTCAACATACTTCTCATTCTAGAATGTATTCAAACATAAGTTATTATATTTTTTAAGATAATTTTAGACAAAATCAATTTTATAGAATTAATTCACTCATAGTTATTTTTTCTTATCGTATAACCAAACATATACTAAAGAGAAAGGCTAGAAACACTCTCTTCTAGCACTTTAACACTCACTCTCATATTTCGTGAAACACAAGTAGTCTCATCAGTTTATGTGAGATCCATTCTTAACGTGTGACACCACATGAATTCTACCCAAAATGTAGGTGTTTGAGAATGTTAAAAAGAGAGTATCCATAACAATTCTTTATACTAAAATGTAAACTCATTTCTAGGTGTACGTCTACTTTATTTTATTTTCTTCTTCCATAAAAGTTCACTAAAAAGAAACTGAGTATATATTAATTTGAATGAATTAATGTTTCACGTTCCATGTGAAAAGAGGATAAAAAACGGTCATACTTTGGACTGTTGTGAGGAATATGTGAAACTGAATTAATAAAGATAGTAGCCGTTATGGAAAGAAAGAAACGTGACAACAAAGAACAATATCCTCTCTCTCTATATCTTATGCCATCATTTCCACATGCCACCAATTAAACGCATTGTTTTAGGGAATTTAAAATTTCTTCTCTCAATTACTGAATTGCCCATTTCTTAACGTTTTTTTTGGCAAGTTTTTTTTTTTGTTTACTTTGGCAAAGTTGATTTCATTCAATATTTTTCTTTACAAACATACAATTGCCATATTCTCTATAAAAGAGGGTGATTTTCCTATCAAATTATTTTTTTTAAAAAACCATCAATATTTTTTTATCAAGTAGTTTAGTAGGTAGAAACTCATCTTTTTAATGTGAACAAAAAAGGTGTTTGGTTCAAATTTCAACGTCATATAAATTATGCAATGTCTTTAACAGTTGAGTTAAGCTTATGGAACAAAATCATCAATTTATTGATAATACATATGATTTAAAATACTTTGCATAAATTTAATTATATTTTTTCCGGAATTGAATTATATTTTATCATGATATTTTGGTAGGTCCCTTGTTATCCATACTAAAAAATTACTCTGAATTAGATTGATCCACCATTTCTATTTAAATAGTTATTATTATTATTATTATCATATTAAGGGACCCTATTATGTTACCATAATTATTTTTTTAGTAAAAATATGTCTAAATATAAACATCTACATAAAAAGATATAGTTAGATATTTCCATAAACCTTTTTCCACCGTTGATACACTAAAATTATTAACAAAAAAATCAAGTTTACTAGTCAAAATTCTTAAAAAAAAAAATTTACTTCTCAAAAATAAAATTCAAAGTTATTTTTTGGTGGTGGCTGAGGTTCGACCTCCAACCTTATATATTATACATTGTCCATACAACTAAACTAAGGTTATAACAAACTCATTAGGATTATTATCCAATTTAAAATGTAACTAGACACAAGGCATAGTGAATGGTTGGCTCGTCGGCATGCAATGAATGAGTAGGAGGCACATTTCACACCTCAGCAAATTGAGACGTTTCGTTACAAATTTTATTTTATTACCCTTCAAAATCATTATTTTATTTTCTATTAAATAAAATAATATTTTATAAGTCAATAATACACTCTTTGAAATGTAAAGCCATAAAGTTTACAACTTTTTGATGATTTTTGACTTATCTTGCTTCTGTGTTTTGACCATTCTACCCCTGATTGGGCGTTGAACTAACATCATCAACAGTGTCACTCTCATTATCACAATTTTGGATTCTTCAATTCAGCAAAACCATTCTCTTCTTTTTCTGTTTCACTTCATTTTCTGTCTTTTTCTCAGAAATTCAGAATTTTGCTGCTACATAAGGTAATGTACTCTTATGTAATGGATCTTATGGTTTTTTTTAGCATAAATGTTCTGTTTTTTCAATTTTAGATTTTGGTTATGTATTTTTTTTTGTGTTTTTGTTAAACCAAATAAAAAATTTGGATTTTTTTTTTCTTGTTCATCATTGGTTGTTAAGATGGCTGGAAAAGAAAAATAAATGTTATGAAATTTGGACTTTTTTTTCTTTTCAATTTTGCTTAAAGAATTGTGATTTTAGTTCATAGAGGGTTGTTGCAAATTGGAAAAATTATGTTTTTTTAATATAATTTATACATTTTTGAAGTGAATTATAGTTTGTTTAGTGGTTACTGAGCTAGATTATGTGAAAAGGGATAATTTTTACCTCTTTTCATGTTTGATGAAGAATTGGATGAAATATATGGTGGAAAGAAAAATAATCAGTTGAATATATGAGTTTTCAGCCCCACCACTTTACTTTTTTTTATTGACAATATTATCAGAAGAAATGAAGAAAAAATAAAGATTTACATCAGTTGTTAAACCTTTATGTCACTGTCTTACTTCAAAAGAACATTGTATTTTTTGTGATATTTCAAAGTTTTTGACATGATTGTGACTGCAATCGCAGTTTATATCACTGATTGGAAGATTAGAAATTAGACGGTATCGATGAAATAATGAAGAGTTGTATATTTTGCAGGGAGTAGGTTGTTGATAGTAAATCAAAGAACATGGCTTCACTTGGTGATATAGGACTTGCAGCTGCAATCAACATCCTTACTGCATTTGCATTCTTACTGGCATTTGCCATACTTCGGATTCAACCTATAAACGATAGGGTGTATTTTCCGAAATGGTATCTGAGGGGTTTAAGGTCCAGTCCACTGCAAGGAGGGGCATTTGTGAGCAAATTTGTCAATATAGACTTCAGGTCATACATAAGGTTCTTGAACTGGATGCCTGCTGCATTGCAAATGCCGGAACCTGAACTAATTGAACATGCAGGCTTGGATTCTGCTGTATACTTGAGGATCTACTTACTCGGGTATGCTTTACTAGACTTTGACTCCTCTGAAGTGTGTAGTTCTGAATTGGTTACTAGAAAATTCAGAGTAGATTTTAACCAATACATGATTTATTATGTATACACAAGTAATATCAATGGTTAATTTTCTTTTTATAATAGTTGATATTGCTTACATTTTTCTAGTTTCAAGATTGTTTACTTGTGTCTTTTCTATTTACTAACTGCATAATCTTATTCAATTGAATTGCAGGCTGAAAATATTTGTCCCCATGTCACTCCTAGCATTTTCTGTTATGGTCCCTGTCAATTGGACCAATGACACCTTGAAACGTTCAAATGTGGTTTATAGCAGCATCGATAAGCTTTCAATTTCAAATATTCCACTTGGATCAAATAGGTACGTAATAGGCAAACTTTTCAATTGTTACCATTCTTTTTTTGCTCCTTCTTTGCTATCTATAGTCTATCATTTTAGTATGTATGAACTTCAGATTTTCATAATATCCGTGTTTATTTAAATGAATGAATAAGAATAATGCATTTTAGCATTTGATGAGAATTTTACATCTCTAATTCTAAACAATTCTATGCAAACTTCTTAATCAATATCAAACAAATTAATACATCTTCTGGCTATTGGTTTTACGAGGACTTATTCCCTAACCGAAATATCTGTTAAGCTTTTCATATGAGTATATTTATCTTCCAGTAACTCATTATTTATTGCAGATTTTGGACTCACTTGGTAATGGCTTATGCTTTTACCTTCTGGACATGCTATATCTTGAAAAGGGAGTATCAGATAGTTGCAGCAATGAGATTGTCTTTTCTTGCATCCGAAAGACGCCGTCCTGACCAATTCACGGTAAGATCAAGTTTTATCACACTCACAGATGCAATATGCTGATAATCATAGTAGCACCCCTTCTATGATAAAGATTTATATTCTAAAGTGACTTTATTCTTTCATTTTGTTCCCCCGTGCTCCTTCTTCAAGCAATTACTGTGCATTTGTGCAGGTACTTGTTAGGAATGTACCGCCTGATGCTGATGAATCAGTCAGTGAGCTAGTTGAACATTTCTTTTTGGTCAACCATCCTGATCAATATCTAACTCATCAGGTCTGATCCTGTTTTCTGTAACTGCACATACCTAATTGTCTCTTTGTCTGGAGCTTGTAATAAGAATAATAATGTTGTGTAACTTTCACTATTTAATTACACGTATCAAAGCAATCAATTTTACCTGTTATGACTTCAAATTCATATTCATTTTTACGTATGTACAAATTGATAGTAGTTCTTCTCTAGTATAAGAAGCAAATAATGTGATGCTTCTTAGAGAATTATATCTGGTTAACTGGTACTAAGATTCAAATCTTTGTATTGTTTTCCGATACTTTTGGGTAAAATTCAATGCAAAATAACGATACTGGGATGAATTCTTATTGGCAGTTTGTCGTGTCTTATCCTACCAAGTTGTTTCATTGTGTTTTCCCTTACTCTAAGTGATATTTTTGCAGGTTGTTTACGATGCAAAGAAACTCTCTAGTCTAGTTGCTAAGAAGAAGAAACAACAGAATTGGCTTGACTACTATGAACTTAAATATTCTAGAAACGAATCCATAAGGCCAACTAAAAAGGTATGTTGCCATCTTTTTAAAGGTATTCTATTTCCTTTTCTTCCCTCTGGCACCATGTAATTATAGTTGATCATATTGTGCTTGCAGACTGGCTTTTTAGGTCTTTGTGGCAGTAAAGTGGATGCTATTGATTTTTATACTGCTGCAATTGAGAGACTATCAAGAGACGTAAGCAGAACTGCATGTGCATACTTTATATCATTATATATACAACAATTATTATTTTACCACACTTGTATTATGAAAATCTTAATAAAGGCTGCATGAAAAAGATATATAGATCATATCAAAAGTGTTTTTTATATGATGCCATACAAGAGAACTTGTGTGCTCATATTTGTAACCTTTGCTTATTTTCATCATTGCAGTGCATGCTTCTCCAAATTGGTTTTTTAGTTAAATATATTTCTTGTATGATAAGTTATTGAATGTTCATTACTTTTTTTAAAAAAAAAAGTATTTAATATTAGTTGATGTTTCGTTAAAATTTCAGATAGAGCTGGAGAAAGATAAGGTGACAAAGAATCCTAAATCTATAATGCCAGCAGCCTTTGTTTCCTTCAAAACTCGTTGGGGTGCTGCAGTTTGTGCACAAACTCAACAAACTAGAAATCCAACAATATGGTTGACTGAATGGGCTCCAGAGCCCCGTGACATATACTGGGATAACATGGCTATACCATATGTTTCTCTCTCAATAAGGAGACTTGTAATTGGTGTTGCTTTCTTCTTTCTTACATTCTTTTTCATGATTCCCATTGCATTCGTACAGTCACTTGCTAATATAGAAGGCATTGAAAAAGCCGCACCATTCCTCAAGTCCATTATTGAAATGTAATGTTATCTTCTTTTTGCCTTTTATTACATGTTTCTCTTTATTGGTTGACATAGTAAACAAAATGTGTTGAAAAGTATGTGTTCAAGTTATGAGTTTTAGATTGAAAAAAATAGAGAAATAATGATAGCTTGAATAACCCATCTGGGTTGGTCTCGTGGTGTTGACTTGGGACCTTAGAGTTTGCTCCTCTCACGGTCTCAGGTTCGATTCTCCCTGGTGCTAATTTTGGTGGGCTAGTTTAGTTTATTCAAAAAATAATAATAATAGCTTGAATACTATTTATAATAGTTTATAGTAACTTGATACAAAAGGCTAAATACTAATCCCTATGTGTAGGACTACATTGACTCAAACCTAAATAAAAAGAAAATTCAGGAAACAAATCATATTATAATAGCTAATAATAAGTAGTCCTAAAGAGATAATGTAAGATTATAAACTGATCTTAGAATATAAACCAAGAATCTCTAATATAATATGATATTGTATGGAACATTTTTCTATTTTTATGATTAAAAGATTGCTATCTAGTCTGATTACATCACGGAATATGCTGGAAGTATATGTCTTTCACTGGCAACTTTGATGAAAAAATAAAACATTGCAGATAACTCTTGTGACTCTTTGATAACTGTCTATCCATGGTAGATGTTAATGTTATGCATTATTTTTATTGCAGCAAAGTCATCAAGTCTTTTATACAAGGTTTCCTTCCTGGGATTGCTTTGAAGTTATTCCTCATTTTTTTGCCAACAATATTGATGATTATGTCCAAGTTCGAAGGGTTTATAAGCCAGTCTTCTCTAGAAAGAAGATCAGCCTCAAGATATTACATCTTCCAGTTCATTAATGTGTTTCTGGGGAGCATAATTACCGGGACTGCATTCCAACAACTAGATAAATTCATTCATCAGTCTGCAAATGAGTAAGTGTTCCTCCTATATGCATGCATGCATATATATATATATATATATACATATATATATATATATATATATATATATAAATGTATGTGTTTGTGTGCGCGCACATGTGTGTGTGTGTTTGATTTACCTGTACATGACTTGTTCATAATGCAAAACATTTGTATGTATGCAGAATTCCAAAGACAATTGGTGTTTCGATTCCAATGAAAGCAACTTTCTTCATAACATACATAATGGTTGATGGATGGGCAGGATGTGCTGGTGAGATTTTAAGGTTGAAGCCTTTGATATTTTATCACTTAAAGAATTTCTTGTTGGTGAAGACTGAAAAAGACCGTGAAGAAGCAATGGATCCAGGGACTATTGGTTTCAATACAGGAGAACCTCAAATACAACTTTATTTCTTGCTTGGCCTTGTGTATGCTGTAGTCACACCATTTCTACTTCCTTACATCATTGTCTTTTTCGGTTTGGCATATCTTGTCTACCGTCATCAGGTAAATATTAGCTTGTAGAACCTTCGCTGTTTTGATGCTTTTCATTACTGATTTTAGTATTTTACATATTTACCATGAAAATGAATGCTATGTTGTTTGTGTACAACTTTGGTTATTCAAACATGATTTTAGTCCATGAGCATATATCAAAATCAACATCCTAAGTATTTTAGTGCATGTATTGTATGATATTAATGTCTGAAACTGACTGGCAGATTATAAATGTGTACAACCAAGAATACGAGAGTGCTGGAGCATTCTGGCCTGATGTCCATGGACGTATTGTATTTGCATTAGTTGTCTCACAACTTCTGTTAATGGGATTATTGAGTACAAAAGAAGCTGCTAACTCGACTCCATTACTCATCGCTCTCCCAGTTTTGACAATATGGTTTCATCGGTTTTGCAAGGGAAGCTACGAACCTGCTTTTACTACTCATCCATTACAGGTATATTTTTTTCTGATGTTGAAATTAGCAATATCTGTGTCTTTTTTTTAAACTGCTTTGAGTAATCAAGTAAACAAAAAGCAATATTTTAGGGACACCCTATGTTTTGAACATGCTTCATATAAAGCTTGAGTTAATTTTCTTTTTTTGTGGTGCGTGAACTTCAGGAAGCAATGGTCAAAGACACATTGGAGCGTACTAAAGAGCCAAACTTCAATTTGAAAGATTTCCTCCATGATGCATATATCCATCCCGTTTTCAAAGATGACAGAGACACAGACAGTGATGTGATGAGTCAAGAATGGAAGGAAGAACCGGTAATTGTCCAAACAAAGCGCCAGTCGCGGAAGAACACACCTGCGCCTAGCAAACATAGTGGTGGCTCATTACAAGCCTCTTTGCATGGCACTACTGATGTCTGATGATGAACATTAACAGCCTTAGATTTGAGTTGAAGTCAAGGACTAAGTTGGTGTTGGAGCTTAATGAGAAGTGCATGGTTGATTCAGCATAAATCTACAAGAAGCATAGTTGGTTTGGTTCACAAGTTACTCTTGTAAACATTGCACAGTGATTTCCAGATTTTCTTTTGTATTGTATATAGATATGCAAAGCAAGAAAATTTTGGGATGAGACAGATAAGAGCAATATTCAGGTCAAATTGTAATGAGTTTTTCTCTATGGATTTTCTGTATCAAATGTGTCTTGTTTTATTTTTTAAAATTGACGGTGAAACTGAAATCACTCATAGCGGAGACCACAAGCAGAGGGAGGACAGTCGATTATGGAAACCGAAATCTTGAGAATGAGCAGATTGAACATTGAAGTACAGACACATCGGAGAGACCTTCAAACGCGTTAAACTCCATTACCAAGACTAACACTTTAATCTCTTAAACAATTTCTTCCATCTCCTTGATGCAATTATTAAAAATCCTATTGTTCATAACTTTCCAAATAACCCAAAGAGAAGCATTTCGCATTAACCAATATCCTTTACGAAGTTTCTTAATCCCAATCTCCCGACTCCAATAAATGAAGCCATAATTTTAATGATACTTCCTTCGTCTCTAATTATAAACATTCATCTTATATTTTGCATATATTAAAAAAAGTTGATAGTTTAATCAATATGAGCAGTTTACATATAATTATTACTAAATTGTCTTTTATATATAAAATATTCAATATTTACCACATTTCAATGCAAATTGTAATTATGGTTATGCTTGAAAATAAAATAGATCTAGGAATTTGTAATAAAGCTTTTTTTTTTTTAGCAAATTTGAAATAAAGCTTTTTTTTT
>Ga0228711_1003256_pt1 | contig 25194 bp, 13 predicted proteins | sample MedpolnodulmetaG_2_FD_177996 | JGI IMG/M metagenome (GOLD analysis project Ga0228711, IMG submission 177996) | Root nodule microbial communities from Medicago polymorpha collected in Santa Monica, California, United States - brown nodules | ecosystem: Host-associated > Plants > Roots > Nodule... | reverse complement strand
CCTGGGTTACTGATAGTGTTTGCTTTTCTTACAACACAAATTCTAGGACACCAACATTGAAGCTCTATCACATCATCTTTGTACATAGAGCTTGAAGATGAAGACCGGCTGTTGTAGTTGTTTTTGCTCATACACCCACCACCCATCATTTCTGAACACCGAATCTTCAACAATGACCATTGATTTTTGAATCTCGAATTGAATCAAAAAAAAATTAGGGTTTTAAGTTTTTTGAATTGGGGAAGAACATTGACATCAATTCATGGAAGAATTTTGGGGGATTTTGAACTCTAGGTGGCAAATTATAACATTAGGGTTTCAAATTTATATATTTGGGGAAGAAAGACCCGTTAAAGAGAAAGAGCCGTTGGGAATTTTCTGAAAATCAATCAATTTGGTCCTTGGCAATTTTCTGAAAATCCATCAATTGGTCCTTGGAAATTTTCTGTAAATCAATCAATTTGGTCCCTGCTTACGTGGCATCTGATGTGTTAAGCATTGTAAGAGGTTAACGTTACACGTCACCTCCGTTAACAGACCAACTTAACGGAGGGACTGATTTGATTGACATTTTGTAAATTCAGGGACTAAATAGCTATTTCGCAAAATTCAGGGACGAATTTGGCCGATTTGTTAAAATTTAAGGACGAATTTGAGGTATTAGTCATTTATGAAATGACATAAATATAGAGTTTCTTAGTCAAAAAAAGTATAAAGTTTCTTAAAATAAAGTAAAATGCAAAGGAAACTGTTCAGGACCGGTCAAAGATCTAGGCTCAATTACTTAGGCCCAATAACAAATCAAGCTCAAATGCTGCATTTGGCAATTTACTCGCAACACACCTCTTCTCCACGAGGGGGGTGCTCGGAGCAACTGAGACTTGTTCAAACGAACAGTAACGTCTCTTTCCCACGTTCCCACGAATATCTCACTGGCGGTTACACTTCTCCCGATTTCGTAACCGTCAGATATATGTGTGCTATTACAACGGCTCTGCATTCACCCACCTCTATAAATAGGAGGCTCTTAGCAGCCTCCAAGGTAGAATCTCTTTCACTCTCAAACCCCCCATTTTGAACATTTACTAACTTGAGCATCGGAGTGTCTGCAGGTACACACAACCCTTCGTTCCAACGCTCACTGGAGTATTCTCACCACCGTGAACCACCGCATTAAAGAAAGCACCGGCAGCCACCTTCTGATCAGGTACGATCAAACAATACCGAGTATTTATGACCAAAAAAAATACCAAGTGCCATAAAATTATGGACCAAGAAAAAACGACGAACAGGAAGATTTGCTTAAAAAATACCAAAAGTAAAATCTAAAAAACTTTTGCCCAAATACTTAACAATGTGTGTGACATCCCAGCTAGTCAGTTGCCAACATCAACTGTGATCATATTATATGGCCTAAGGGTACAACGTCATTGACTATGGTCAAGATGAATCATTGAATCCCTTGGTGCTTTTTTGAAGATTTCAATACCATTTTGGTGCTCATGAACATAGAGTTCATGCTCCTGCTAGAATACCTATGGAGGACTTTGTCAACTAGACTGAAGCTAATCAGCAATAGCTTGATTTTTCTACAAGTTTATCTTGTTCAACTCTCCTTAGACACAGATCCGGCCACTCTCAAGTTTTTGAAACAAGTTGTGTCCTAGTTCAAATTTCTTAAAACGTGGTCTCTCGATGAAGATTGCATTAGTGTTGATAAAAATTCATGGAATGTTACAATTCCTGGTTGCCCTATGTATATTCTCTCTCAAAAGTTGAAACATCTGAAGACCAATCTCAAAGAGTGGAAAAAAGAGTCTTTGGTAATGTGCATAGTCATGTTACAATTGTTGAACATGAACTACAAAAACATCCATAACCAAATAGATGTAGATGGCCTCACAGACAACCTTTTGAACCAACAAAAACTTGCACAAATACACCTTGACCTAGCCTTAGATAGACAGGAAGCTTTTTGCAAAGAAAAGGCAAAGATTAAATGGAACCTTGAGGGAGACAGAAACATTAGTTTAACCCACAGATTATGCCCTTAATAGTCTCTAGTCAACTAAGAGGATCCATTCAAGGCAGACATATTAAGGTGTGTATTTGCTTGACCTCAGTAGCAATAAATCTGTTACACAATATAAGTTTTGGGGGAAATTTGGATCTGAAAATTGATATCTCAAAGGCATTTGACACTATTAAATGGAGCTTTCTTTTGAGAGTTTTGAAGGCTTATGGTTTTTGCACAAAATTATGTTCATGGATAGATACCATTCTGAAATCAGCTTTTTTATCAGTATCAATCAATGGAAAACTTCATGGCTATTTTAATTGTAAGAGAGGTATGAGACAGGGTGATCCTCTCTCATATTTTAATTCATGGCTAAGTAGATGTTTAACATAGTTTGTGGAAGAAGGAAAATTAAAGCTCATTAAAGGTTCAAGACAATCTCAAGTTCCATCACATGTTCTATATGCATATCACATGTTTCTTATATAGTTTTTGGAAAAAAGTGAAGAAGTTTCCAAAAATGAGAGAAATAAGAAGTGAAGCGATTCACGCTTATTTTCATCATATTCTTCGTAAAACACGAGTGAAATGATTCACTCAGTTGGTTGAATCAATTCACACGAAACAAAAAGTTTGAGTGCAAAGTTCACACTTCAAAGTAAAATGATTCGTATTGTGAAATGTGAAATGATTTAAAAATAAGATAAAAAATTTATATTTTAATTTATTTTGATACTAAAACAATGCTTTACTTTATACTGTCACGTATTCATGTTGTTTTTGGATTTCCAAACTGTTGTATTTGGATTTTCAAATTCTTTTTTTTTAAAATAATTTTCATCTACCGAAGTTGTTACTAGGTTGAGTCACGACCAGGTCGCTCTCTTTAAGACGTTTCGTGGCACTGCCCAAAGTTGTGCAAGGCAGACTATCAACCACGCTGCCTCTAGGATAAAACAAGCTCAGCTACAACTGTGCGGTTAACTACTGCACTATAGAAAATCGTTCGAGATTTACACCCTCAAATATGATATTAAGACCACTCTTTAATACTGAAACCACTTTAATATGGTATTGTTACCACTTTGTTATGGTGCTGAGACCACTCAAATATGGCGTAACCATCATTCTAACTTTAATTTCTCCAATCTATCAATATTGTACTACAACCACTCAAATATGGTGATACCAACATTTCGACTTTTTTAATTTCTCCTCAAATAGAAAAATATTGAAAGAATATTTATATACTATTAAGATCATTCTTAATTCCAACGGGACATTATTGTTCTAAAAGGGACTATGATCTTAAAAGTACTCTTTATTCCAAGGGACATACATTATTGAAGGGACTATGTTTTTCAGACCTTTCTTAATCCCGAAGGGACATTATACCGTATAGGGACTAAGGTCTTAAGAACACTCTTAATTTTGAAGGGACAGAAAAATGAGATGAGGAGAGGAATAACTCATCAATACAAGCTGGAGAGAGAAGAGAGAAAGAGTTCTCGACAACTCAATAGAAACTCTTTGGTGTGTTTTTTTAATTGAGTGAAGGCCTCTATTTATATAGAGATTTTGTAACTGTTTTAGCAAAGATTGCGGCAACAATTACTTTAATGGATAAGATTAAAAGGGAACTTATCCATTAATCAGTTCAACAACACTTGTGGATAGGATCAAAAGAAACAAATCCACAAAAGTGGAGGAAACAAAATTCATTGGATATGAATGAAGGAAAGATAGGAAATTCAGTTGAATTCTTATTTTTATCACAACCACCATAAGTTAAATTTATGGGAAGTGATATTCACCAATAAAAATAATAATTACTTTTATTTTTATCATTATCAAGTATTTAAAATTAATGAAAACTTCATGGCTATTTTAATTGTAAGAGAGGTATGAGACAGAGTGATCCTCTCATATTTTAATTCATGGCAAAGTAGATGTTTAACATAGTTTGTGGAAAAAGGAAAATTAGAGCTCATTAAAGGTTCAAGACAATCTCAAGTCCCATCACATGTTCTATATGCATATCACATGTTTCTTATATAGTTTTTGGGAAAAAAAGTGAAGAAGTTTCCAAAAATGAGAGAAATAAGGAGTGAAGCGATTCACACTTATTTTCACCATATTCTTCGTAAAACATGAGTGAATCGATTCAATTAGTTGGTTGAATCAATTCACACGAAACAAAAAGTTTGAGTGAAATAGTTCACACTTCAGAGTAAAATGATTCGTATTGTGAAATGTGAAATGATTCACACCTCAAAGTGAAATAATTCGCACAAACCGAAAGTTATACCAAAACAATTCATACATCAAAGTTAAACGATACACTCATAGAACTACTTGAAACTTCCAAAAATAAAATGTAGCGAATAAATTCACATTTTCAAAACATGCAAGTATGAGATTTCAAAGGATTGTGATCATGAGACTTTTGGAGTCACCTGGTTAGTTGCACAAATTTTAAACATATGTTTTGGCATCTAATGAAAACTAAAATCAATTCTAAAAACGTAAGCAAAGGGTTTATGCACTTACACAAGTAAATGCACACTCTTAATAAGTACCGCCTCATATTGCTATTGAATTTGCTGCCAGGAATGGTTGGGGGAATATTTGGCTTGAGAGTGACTCCACCAGTGCTCTTTTGATCTTCAAGAACTCTTCTCTGGTTCCCATGATGTTACGTAACAGATGGCACAATGCTTGCAATCTTGGGATTCAGGTTATTTCTTCTCATATATACCGTGAAGGAAATTGTTGTGCAGACATATTAGCTGATTTGGGTCATTCTATGGTTGGTGAGGTTTGGCTAGACACGCTCCCTGAGGAGTTGAAGATTGATTTCTTTCGAGACCGATGTGGGTTACCAAATTATAGATTTCCCTAATCTGTTTTTTTTTTGTTGTTTTGTTGTTTTCGGTTTTACTTGTTTCTGTTTTTGCTGTTTTTTTAGGTGGGTTTTGGCCTAGTCTCCCCTCCTTTTGTAATTATTTTTCCCCCTTTTTAATAAAATTTTCGAGTTTGGTGGCATAGGATGGAGGTATCTCAGAGTGCCAACCTAATTAGGATGTCGATGATGCCTCTTGATGCCTGTCCTCTCTCTTTACTTATAAAAAAAAAGTTAAGTTAAATAAATTTTTGGTTCCTATAAATATATTTTCTTAAGGATGGTTCCTATAAATATTTCAAATTTCATTTTTAGTCCCTCTAAAGAATTTCTAGCAAATTTTGGTCCCTAAATGTTTTATGTCACGATTTCTCGTCTTTGTTTTTAGTTCAACTCGTACGTGCCCTACATATTGTTAAATGAATTTTCACATATATTTAGAATATTGAAAAATCTCTCCCACATAAATTTAATTTTTTTTACTAAAATATTAATTAAATATAAATTTTAAGCGCTAAAAACTTATAAATTCATATTTAATTCGTCCTATAGTAAAATGATTAAACTTATGCAAGAGATATTATTATTATTTTTAAATAGCAAGAGATATTTATATAATGTTATAAACATGACTATAAAAAAATCAAAATTTAAAAGGGTACACATAAGTTTACTAACAATATGAACAAAAAGTCGTGACAAAAAGACAAAAACTTGTTGAAAAATTTTAGAGAGATAAAAAACCAAATTTGAGATGTTTATAGACACCCAAAACTCTTTTAACCCTTGAAAGTTTTTTTTTTAGAAAAACCATTATAAGTTTTTTTTAAAGTTTAAAAATAAGATAAAAGTTTTATATTTTAATTTATTTTGATACTAAAACAATCTGTACTTTATAACGTCACTTATTCCTCAACAATAGAACGTATCACTTTTTCTTTTCGAAGATTATAAAACGTATCACTTATTAAATAATCCATTCAACCTTTATTTGATTTATTTCATTTTTTTATATTTGAAATTAATAACTAGTCCAAAAATTGAAACTAACATTTATTTTCAAATTTATCTATTTATTTAATTTTTTTTATCACTTTTACTTATTGTGAAAATGATTTTATTCTTATATATTTAGTGAAAGGATTTATTTATTTTTACATTGCAAAGTAATCTTGACCGTTTTTTTTTATTTTATCATAACTATTTTCGAATTATTATTAATAATAAGTATACCAAAATAGTAATGATGATGAATTGACGATGACGACAACGATAATAACAGTAGTAGTAGTAGGAATAATAATAATAATATTAATATTAATATTTTCAAAAAGAAGTCAAACAATGAGAAATCATATTTGAACATGACCTTTTTTCTTTTTATAATTTATTGCATTTATTGTCCTAGCTATCTTAAATAGTTTCTTGCAAGGCAATGCTCGATCGACATACTAATTCCAAGATGACTACTAGCATCAACATTCAACAATGTATCTTTGTAATTTTATGCTTTGCTTTTGTCATTATGAACTCGGGTAATAAACTATTTTCTTCATCAAACTATTTTTTTCATTCAATTGCATATAGAAAAAAAAAATCAATATTGTATATCAATGATGTGTTTTATATGCTTGTTGTTATTAACAATTTTTAGAAATCCTATTTTCGGAAAATGCGTAACGTTTGTTTTGTGACAAAAAGTTTCCTCTGATTAATTGGTAACATTTACAAGAAAATATTTCATTTCAATTTTATAATTTTCTTTTATATAAGAAAAAATATTTCATTTCAATTTAAAAAAATGTTTTAGGTTTTGGGGAAATTTTGATTTTGTTTAGCTTTTATTATGATAAGCATTATTATTATACAAAACTATGATTCCAGCAACGTTTCTAATAAAATTCTCTTGGTTGGCAGGAGTAGCGAGTCAGGGTATTGGCAATGTAATCTGCTATGATTACCTTACTAAAGGGTTATGTCCAAATCATGAGCCAGATTGTGACAAATTTTGTAAACATAATAGCTACCCTAAAGGTGGCAAATGTATCAGAAAAGTAAATGTATGTTGTTGTAATCAATAGCTCTATATAAGATAATTACCTATTCTCAAATAACGCATGTATTTGTATAGTTGTGTCTACAAATACAGCTTTGTGATTTCCATACAAGGAACTCAAAAAATAAATATAATAATTTAAGTTTCAATTGTGTTATATTTTTACATTCCATCAACTTTAAGAAATATAACAAATTATATGTTATGTATACTACAGATTCGAGATTTACGAGACGATAATCATTTTTATAATTCATGTAAAAATCAAAATAAGCTTTAGTACTTTTGTAGAAAACGTAAAATTAGTTCCATAAATGGAACATTGTTTTTTAAAAAGAAAATAGTTTCATAAAACTCAAGTTTGAACTTTTTTGAAAGTAAATTTTTTGTTTCGTAAAATATAACGTTGATTTTTTGTTGAATGCTTGACTTTGAGTTATTGAACATAATATGCATTTCAGTGCAATGAACATTTGAGTTTTATGAAATGAGAAACTCCAAAAGGTAACAAAACTCTAAACAAACTTTTTCTTGTATTTCAAAAGAGAGCCTTGCAAAACATTACGAAGGATATACACAAGAATGCGTCTTTGTATTGTTTTAAAAAAATTAAAATACTATTAGAAGTGTTATTATTAAAGATATCTATTAAAGTGAAGAAAAAATCAAATGAACTTAATATGTATCTTGTATACACTTGATTTAGTTCATGTAGAAAAGATAGAAGAAAGAAAGTGAAAGAAATAAAAGTTATAAGAAGAGAAACTAGTGAACGTTGCTTGGAATAAACTTTGGAAGGACATATGGTGTGATGCTCCTCTTTACCAAAAACTCAATCTTAACTGTGAGTTGTTTTACAAAAACATCATTCATTAATGATGTGGAAAACACAAATTAAATGAACTGAAAAAAGACATAGTAATAAATAATAAGGGCATAATAGGAAAATAAGTTTAGCTACATAATCTACACACGCATTTCCCTCCCTTATAGTATGCATTAGTTGAACATTTCCCTATAGATGAGCCCTTTAATATTCAAAATAATCGGGGCATAGTGATGTCAGTCTTTAACTGTCTCTGAAATTAACTAGATGGCTAACTTAGAATCTGAATAGTACAACAGGTTTGTGATTCCTAAATCCCACACTAACCTCAATCCATGATACACTGCCAAAAGTTGTGTGTGAAGGATATTAAAAAAAAACCAATGTTCTCGGCAAAACCGTGGATCCAAACCCCATCATCTTTTTGAAATCTGACTGGATTTAATGAAACACTTATCGCAAATTTGCGTAATTCACGGTGAGGAGGTTTAAGGTAAAGGAAGAAATAACCTCATTTATTAGGCACAAACTATTCCTATTCCTAGCAGTACCTCTTCGCATCCAATCGTACAGATTATCCCCTTGGTAAAAACCTTGGTCCAAGAAACCAATAGATTTAAAAAAAACAGAGAAATTACAATCACGCAAGTAGTGCATAATCGTCTCAGTACACCTATTACACCGGGGGTTGTGATCCATCTGAAGCATACCACGATGGCACAACAACGATCTCGTGGGAAGGGACTCATGAAGGGCTGTCCAAAGGTAAAATTTCAACTTCTCCGAGCAGGAATATGCCACAACCAACTCCAAGAAATGATACCCATCGCGTTTCAAACAAAATCAATTCTATTAAGCTAGTAGTAACCATCCCTAGCAGTGTATATACCATGCAAATTACCTTTCCAAGTTATATGATCAGGCACCAAAGAAAGTAGTATATTAGTATGTTGGTAAGGGCAAACTGAGCCCTAAACGATTGAACCATAGTCACTCCCTTATTTGAAAATTCTGACCACGACCACAAAATAGTGCACAAATAAATACCTTAATGAATTAATTACTTCCAAGCTTGAATCAATTTGCAGAACATTTCAAAAACAACTATAACACTAGAGTACAGACTAGTAGCAATAAACTTGCTTCCCCAGCAGCTCCTATTGAAACATGAAACTTGTCTTTTAAGATTACATAGAGAGTCTAACATACTATGAAAAATTAAATTACATTTTTTCGTCTTCTTCTAATTTGTATCTCTCTCACATTCGGAATATTACACATACAACAGAGCCGATAGCAACCAAATGAATTATGTTTCCAATCTTAGCTTGAGCAGCATCCAACTCTCTTCAAAGCTGAAACATCGTTCTTAAGATCTATTTTCTCTCCTTTGGCCGGCACAGATGCGTTTCCATTTTCAGCACCTTCTACTGCTTTCTTGCTAACAATACGGTAGATTTGAGTCAGAACTTCAGCAAATGCATTCTCTACGTTAGTAGCCTCCAAAGCTGAGGTTTCCATGAAATAAAGTGATTCTTTCTCGGCATAAGACTTCCCATCTTCAGTTGATACGGCTACAAGGTGACGAAGATCTGCTTTGTTGCCAACAAGCATCACAACAATGTTGGAATCTGTGTGGTTTCGCAGTTCTTTCAGCCATCTGTCGACGTTCTCAAATGTTGCATGGCGTGTAACATCATATACAAGAAGTGCACCAACTGCCCCACGATAGTAAGCACTTGTGATGGCACGATACCTACAGATAGAAACAATGTAAACTATAAACAAGAGTTTCATACTAAAGTCAGTTACAAAATTTGGCTGCTTGTTACAAATCAATCGTAACAATGGACCGTAAAGCAACTATGCAGCACTGTGTTCATTCAGGTGGTTAGAAGAAAAAACTACAGATATCAAGAGATCACTTATTGTACTTTCGGCCTTGGCAACAGAACATGAATCATACTGCAATTCCATACCTATCATTTGTAAGTTTGATAATCGCATATTTGACTATTACGCTAAACAAAGATAGAGCCAAAACAATGTTACTGGAGCACATCATGAAGACTGAAAATTGCACATCCTTAGAGTTCTAATACTAACAATTGGGGCACATCAAGAAGATTGAAAATTGCATATCCTTAGATTTTTACTACCGATATTGGCACATCAGTTTTGGCACAGATATCCCACCCCATAATTCTGGTTTATTAGTCAGCCCTTGCTCAAAAATACAAGTTAATAAGAAATAAAATGAAATGAGAGTATATTGTTCAATTATTCTTCAACGAACATGTCGATAACAGGGGAAGATAATGTAAACTTGGAATAGAAATAATACTAAATCAAAACCTACAGATGGTAAAACACAGTATATATGTTTAAATGATATGGACACTGTTAGAATGGAAATTATCAACCAAATATCTGAGTCCAAAACATAGGACTTGAATATGGGCAACACATCTGAAGCCATAGGGCTTCGAGGTTTAACTCTTCCAGAACAGGCACAACTGTCAATTTTCTAGTAGAGATACTTTTATGCAATCACAAACTCTCCATTAATGTCTAGTAAAACTTCAACAGTAGTAGTTTATTATTACTAGCAGGGTGCCAGATGGGGATATTTGTTTCTTTTAGGGAAATTTTTGTTTCATCTGAAGAAAAGATGAACTGTGATATTTTATAATTTTTGAAGGGAATAGTTGATGGTAAACATAACATGAAACCAATATATTACTACACTAGTGTAGACTCTTTTACCATCTTGCATTGGGTGCAGTGTTAAAATGGGATGAATATGTAAAGAAAGGAACGTGGAAAAAGAAATTATAACTGGTTAAAATATCATCATGTGTAAGCAATTTAACCTATAAACCCACATCAATATCATTAACCATCAAATGTAAAAGAGTAGTTTTCCATTTGGAATAGATGGGACCCTAAACGACACAATGCTCCACCCTGGCATACCATAGGCAACTTTACTCACGTGTTAAGATACATGCAACGTATCTGCTTCATGTTTAAAAGTATATGACTATATGTACTAAACATTGAAAGAGTATGATTGTTTAAGATGAAAATGCAAAAACTAAGAGCATGTTTGATTTGGAGAAATGTTTTTGTTTTCACTGGTAATTACAATTATGTCGCCTTATTTTCGGTCTGTTTCTTCTTTCCATAGACTTCTATAAGAAAATGTGAGAACAAAATCTTTTCACTAGTTTCTATACAAATATTTGAAAAAGGGAAATTAAGTACCAATTTTGTAATATAAATTCTTAGAGTTTGGATTGTGCTTTTAACGCTATAGCGACACTATACCACTGTAGAGTAGAGAAATTTGGACAAACAGCTATTGTTCCGCCATACGCTAGTTAGTATAAATTGTTATCAAATAGTGGCCATAGTGGCGCTATATCACTATTGCATAGCATAATTTTAACTAACTGCTATCTGCAATTGACAACATTGTTCAACATAACCCTTAAAACACCGGCTTGTAAGGTGCAGAGTGCCCAACTAATAAGCTCATATCTAGACCTTATCTCATCCAAGGTGGGACTCTAAACACGGACCTCTCTAATATCAGGCAGCCAACAGTTCTTAAATAAGATATATCCATCATAGAATATATAACACAACATTTTTTTAAACCAACCAAGCCTTAAATTTCAAAATGAGGCTTATACATGAAATAGGATACTATCTATATAGAAAAATAGTATACTAAACGCATCAATGTTACAATATACCCAATTCAACTGAGGTTTAGACTACTTGGCCAGTCCAAAAAAATTGAAGAATAGAACTACTTGATAACTAAAGCTTAAAGGCTCCCACTAACCAGGTCAAACAAGAATTAGAAATTTATTTATGGAAGTCATGTAATTCAAAATGCACTATAAAAATTTCAAAAGCTGCAATTGGCAATAAAAACCCTTTAGTTTGTTGTAATTCCTTAACCAATGCCCTAAAATAATTAGTATTTGGCAAAGTTAAAATCATATTCTAGATGACAATTTTCTTTTATTTTTGCTAATGAAAATTTAAGGTGAGTGGATGATGCCCCAGTCCAAGGCAGAGAAGAGAAGAGGATCTCTCCAATTCAAGACCTATCTTTTTACTGCTAGATCAAGTCTTTGTGTTAAATCATATTCTATACGAAAATTGACAAATGTATATTAATATCCATAAAATTAAATCAAAAATGTTGATCTTTTCTAAACAAACAAAACAAAACTTTTGTTTTTAAAATACACAAAAAGTCGAAAATAATTGACCTCCGTCCAAATTCAACTGCTAATATGGAAAAATCAAATACTACACTCTAATAGAATCCAAAAGACACAACACTGAATTCTTTACCGCTATTAGAATTATTAATTAATTACCTAAAATCCATTTCTTCTTCATTTTCTTCTATTGTTTTCTAACATCAACAAATTAAACTACACACCACATAACTCAATCATTTAAATTAAAGATCTCTAAAACACGAACACAGACACTGACACGTCAACACTACTACTAACATCATTCTGATGTAATCACATGTGTCAGTGTAGATATGTCAGACATCAAACATGTCTTTGATCAGAAGTGTCGGTGCTACTAAGTTTAAAAGTAGTTTAAAAACAGATCACGATCCAGAAGATCAGATCCATTGAACAAAATAAGAGTAAAAGAGAGTTGAGAAAAAGACCTTTCTTGACCAGCAGTATCCCAGATCTGAGCCTTAATAACTTTAGAATCAACATTTAAAGTACGAGTAGCGAATTCAACACCAATGGTGGATTTGGATTCAAGATTGAACTCGTTTTTGGTGAAACGAGAGAGAAGATTGGATTTACCAACGCCAGAGTCGCCGATCAGAACTACCTTGAATAGGTAGTCGTAGTCGTCATCTGCTCTGTAACCCGCCATTCTTCTTCTTCTTCGAGAATCTGCTTTCTTCTCTTTCTCAGGTGTTGCTATGAGAAACAAAAGAGAGATGTGAAGAGAAAGAGAAAAAGTGAGAGTAGTGTTGAGTTGAAATATGAAAAAAAAAAGCGCCGTAAGTTTTTATTTCTTTGTTTTTAAAAAAAATAATAATACTCAGATATCATCATTTATTATAAAAGCCACACTTGCCACGCTGGCAGTGTTGCCCTGATCACTTCTCATTTTCCCTCCCTAAGCTAATATTAAATGCGACCTAAACTCCCAACTACCCACTCAACCTTTAAACAACATTTACAATGACCTTTCTTATACCTCTGCAGTAAATATCGTTTTCAAACTTTCCAATTCCAATCAACATTTCTTATAACACCTGATCCTATTTAATGTATACACGACTATCAAAAACAGCTTATTATTTCCAAAGACTCTTCTGGAATACCAATCCCCAACACAACTTCTCTTCCTTCCCCTTCCGTTCGAAGCTGTCGTTTCCTCTTCTCCATTAATCTATACAAACAGAGTATTTTAAGTAGCTGTTCATATTTCCAGGTATCTGAATCCATCACTCCTACTCTTTTATGCATACAGATTCATTGAAAACATCTCAAAAATATTTGTTCCATAGTTAAATCTTTCTCATCTCATCTCTATGACAAATGGGTTTGATTTCTCTTCGTAAAAGAAATTCAATCAGCTTCTCTCTGGTTCGTTCGTAGTGAACCCAATCGCCATCTCCTATTTTTCGGTTTTCTTTTTCTTTACAAATTAGTTGTTCCTTTTCTACCACAGAGAAAAGACATTGATGCATTGTTTCATTCTTGAGAAATGTAATGGTTACAACTTCATATTGGCTACTTATTTGTTTGGTTATTGATTATTTGCAGGTTTGCTTGGATGGGGAGGATGGACATCTATATAACGAAGCTTCAAAATTACCAGTTTTTTTAACCTAAATGTATGTTATATTTGATGTCTATTTTATTTACTTTTTTTTTTGTTTTTACATCTCTGAAACTAAGTAGTGCCATGGCTTACGTTGCTTTATGTTTGAATTCATTGTTTTAGTTTTTATTGTTCTCAGGTTTTGGGGTAAATGTCAATGAAAAATATTGTCCTTCTCTTAAGTATTCTTACATTATTGATATGCAGTTAGTACTATTTCAGGCTTCATAAGAAGATAATAATTAGTCTACATCTGCCTTAATTTTAGGGTGTGCTACAATTGTTAATGGCTTTACATTTTGATTGTTTTTCAACTCTGTTAAGTTTAATTTAAAATTAAATTGGTTGTGATACCTTAAATTTTTTAGAGCTGTTTTTGAAAATCGATATAATTAAAGTTTGGCATGTATGCATTCGTTTTGTCCACTTTATTTTTGAGAGCTGTTTTTTGTGCCCCACCGTCGGCCTGTCCTGTGTGTTTTTTGCTAATTTTCTTCTGGTTTGTAAGGCAGGTTTGTTATTAACAAGGATATCCAGTTTTTGGTGTGCTGCTTTATTCATCTAGGGGCTGAGAATGAGGAAACTGCTATTGGAGTTGACATACATGTGCACAAACTTTAATTGGAACAGCTACATCTTATGTAAGAGGAACTTTCATTTGGTTTGAGCATTAAAGGTTTTACTTTAATTGACTGCATTCTCTCTGAGCAAACAATGCATACATGCCTCAGATTTAAATAAAGCAGTCTGGCTATTGTTTAATAGAGATTCTATAAATTAACTGAAACTTGAAATTAACTTGATAGTTGAAGAGTTTCTTCCTTTGTTTGAATTTCAATTTATTCTCCTTTCTATTTATCATCTCCTCACAAGGGGTTGTTTGTATGTGAGCAACAGATGCCTATGGAAACCTATAATCTTACTCTATTATAATAAGTTTTAGTTCTATATTTATAACATTAGCTCTTGAGTAGTTTTTGTTGTAAGTTAATTGAGATACATGGTAAAAGAAGTGTGGTGAAATTGGCAAACCAGATTTATGATTTGCTATAAGGCTGATAGTACATGTTTTGTCATCATCCATAAATTTTGATTAAACTATACCTATAAATGTTGTGATTATGTTTAACAAATTTAATTTTTAATAAATGTAATTGTACTCTTTTAAGATCATTTATATTTTGAATTCTATTTACTAATAACAACTTTAGTGTTGTATGTTAAGGTTCAATTTATTTAGCATGGTTAGTTAGGAGAAGAAAAACAAGGAAAGAAAATGAACCATTTGATAACATGATTACTAACAGATTGATAAACCATTCATGATTTTACCTATGAGGCTTTGTTTTGATTGTCATATTTCATTTCTGTTTGTATCAGATCATATTTAACTTCTTTTACAACTGATGCTTATACTTATCTTTGTGTCTGCAGGACCTTAATCAATGGAAAGTGAAAGACAAGGTAGTAATGAAAAATATTTTTTTTTGAAGAAACCAGAAATGGAAAATAATAGTATATGCATCCTTTCATCAATGTACTATTTTAAGCATAATTAGAGTTTTTTTAGAGCACTGAACGGTAGCTTTGAATGATATAACAAAAATTCAATTAGAATATGCTTTTGTTCAATCATGGGTTCTTTGGATGGCCATTGCATAAATTGGTCTCTGCTATTTGTATTTGTCTCTTTAAAGTAGTTGGTTTTGGTTTGTTTTCGAGATAGTTAAATAAACGCCTTCAATCAAACTCAATTCTTGCTTAGATCATTATTGTAGAATATCCATGATGATTCTTTATCATATTACTTGGATTGGATACTATGTTGTATAATATGTACTATTTTTCTAACTGTATAATTAGAAAATTGTATCTTATCTATTCAAGAACCTTAGTGTTGTTTTGAGTCTCGAAGAAGCGAAAAGGGTATAAAGAAATAGTTCTCACTGAGTTCAAATTGGCTTATGTTGTGCATGCTCTTTTCTACAAGGAAAATGTTCCTTCCTATACTCCATGTATAAGCTTTGAGTTGCAATATAAAAATCATATTCTCATATCTAATGTAACTTCACATGCCAAGATGACAATCCATATATTATGTATTGCACAAGCAGGTTTGAGAATATGATTAGGATATGTTTATGATAAAACACTTTTTATGATGCATGGAAAATAATTCAGTATCTTTGAGACGCTTATAAGGCACAAAGGAAGGTTATTCAATGTCATTTTCATTAAAAATGGCGTCTGCTCAAATCAATAACATTATATTTGATTGTCATGTGGTGCATGTTAGATTGGGGAATGCTAACTTGTGCCCTTAAGGCACAAGTTAATGAAGCAAATATAGAAATGTGTGCATTACATTTAATCCTTAACTTTTTAATGAATTAAATGCACAACCCTATAACTTAATATGTTAATAACAATTCAATATTGGTTGTAAAAAAATATAACAATCTAAACTCCTAACAAACCCGTGCGATAGCACGGGTCAAGAGTCTAGTTTATTTATCAATTACTATCGGTGACTTACGACTGTGAGAGTATTGTTTACCGTTAAAAGAGTCTACTAGTAGTAATATGTTGTTGACTTTTTCTTTTCTTTTTTAAGTAAAAACACATGTTAGGCTAATAAGTGTTATGGGTGTTTTGTTTAAATAATTTACTATAAAAAAAATTATTTTGAAAATATAAGTCAAACAAATATAAAAGTAATAAGGATACAATGTTTTATACAAAAGTTACTGTTTTTGGTTATTTAAACAAATGTAAAAATATGTTGTTGATAAGTATTAGAGGTAATGCTGATATTTTTTTAAGAATGTTGTGCGTGGCTCAACAATAATCAATTTCCGCCATCACTTAACGCTACAAATATTGCTTTGATCCCCAAAGGTAATGAACAGAAATCCATGAGGACTAGAGGTTGCTTGCTCTATGTAATGTTATATACAAATTAGTGGCAAAGGTTCTTGCAAACAGACTCAAAAAAATTCTGCATAAATGTATCTCTGAAAATCAGTTTGCATTTGTTCGAGAGCGGTCTATTCTTGTCAATGCCATGATTGCTATTGAAGTGGTACATCACATGAAAGTAAGCAAGAAAGTAAGGGAAAAAAATGTTGCACTTAAATTAGACATCAACAAGGCCTACGACGGAATTGATTGGTTTTACCTTAAGGAAGCAATGATTCAAATGGGGTTTGATAGGCAATAGGTCCGATGGATTATGATGTGCGTTGAAACTGTTGATTATTTTGTCATTGTTAATAATGAGATGGTGAGTCCGATCATACCAGGCAAAGGGTTGAGAAAAGGAGATCCGTTGTCGCCCTATTTATTTATCTTGTGTGCAGAAGGTCTTTCTGCTCTTATCCATAAAGCTGAATGTTGCGGAGATCTCCATGGCATATCTATTTGTAATATTGCACCAACTATTTCTCACCTTTTGTTTGCATATGACTATTTTTAATTTTTCAGGGCAGATGAGAAAGAAGCGCAGGTTATGAAGAATATTCTTCATACTTACGAGTTAGCTTCGGGGCAGGCTATTAGCCTTCCAAAATCTGAAGTTTTCTTTAGTAGTGTTGTTCCAACGCCCTTGGAGGATACTATCACTAACATATTAGGTGTCAGAGCGGTGATGGGAACAAGCAAGTATCTTGGTCTTCCATCCATGGTGGGTAGAAGCAAAGAGGCTACCTTTGGATTCATCAAAGATCGTATTTGGCACAAAATTAATAGTTGGAGTAGCAAGTGTCTATCCAAAGCCGGCAGAGAAGTCATGATCAAATCGGTATTACAGTCTATCCCATCTTACATTATGAGTGTCTTTTTACTGCCAAATAAATTAGTTGATGCAATTGAAAAAATGATAAATGCTTTTTGGTGTGGTAATGGTGGTAATGTGCGCAGAGGGTTACATTGGATGTCGTGGGAAAGACTATCATTTCATAAGAATTTTGGAGGTATGGGGTTTAAAGATTTGACATCTTTTAATGTGGCTATGCTAGGTAAACATGGTTGGAGATTTCAAACTGATACGAATAGTCTTGTTTCCCGTTTACTTAAAGCTAGATATTTTCCTAATTCTGACTTTATTGGTTCTAATATAGGGCATAATCCAAGCTATGTCTGGAGAAGTATTTTTAGTGCCAAAATTATGGTGAAACAAGGTGCACAGTGGACAATAGGTTCTGGTGTTAATATACCGCTTTTATCGACCAAGATTGAAGGTGTGGAAAGCGCCCCTTATTTGTAGTTTGTTTGATGCGCGCACTGCCCAAGCTATTCTTGACACACCGCTTCAGCCACTTGTTACGGAAGATAAAATGATTTGGAAAGGGGAAAAAAGTGGTAAATATTCTGATAAAAGTGCATATAAAATATGTGTGTCTGAAATTGTTGATAACTCTCATATGCATGTCTATGGCCGGTGGAATCTTATTTGGAAATTAAAAGTGCCTCCTAAAATTAAGAATTTTCTTTGGCGTGTGTGTCGTGGTTGCTTTCCGACACAGGCTCGTCTAAGTAGTAGAGGTGTTTCTTGTCCACTTGATTGTGTTCAATGTAGTAACAATTATGAGGATATCATCCATATTCTTATTGAGTGTCCTAAAGTTCTTCAAGTATGAAGGGATGCGAATTTATGGGACACAATTAACAGGGTGCTTCGGCAAGACTATAATATTCATGCTCTCATATTTAATTTTTTGCAGAATTTTTCCACAGGGCATTGTGAACTTATGACCACGATTATGTGGAGTCTTTGAAAGATCCGGAACATGAAACTTTGGCAACAATAGAATGAAACCAATGTACAACGTGAAACTCATGTACTAGAAGAATGGAGGGCAGCCCAAGACATAAGATCTTGCAACAACAACCAAAATCCTACTCCACAGGTGCGTACCACAAGCCTAGAAGAAGATCGTTGGAAGAAGCCGGCACCTGGCAAGTATAAATGAAATATTGATGCATCATTTTCCACAACTCATAGCAGGGTTGGACCGGGTATGTGTCTTAGGGATGATGATGGTGCACTTATTCTTACAAGAACGTAATTGTTTGCCCCTCTTTGTGATGTAGAGGTGGGAGAGGCGGTTGGATTGCATACAACCTTGGATTGGATCTCTAATCAACAATTTGATAATGTCGATTTTGTACTTGATTATAAAAAATTTGTTGATTGTGTCAATTCTAGTTTAGATGATAGCAACTAATTTGGGTGTATTATTGCTGCTAGAGGATAGATTTCAGAACTCTCATGTTGAGTTCAACAAGAGGCAAGCAAATAGGGTAGCTCATGAGGTAGCTCATGCAGCCTTGTCTAATCTTAGCCCCATATTATTGACGATGTACCTACATGCATTTGGAATATTTTAGCTAATGAAATGCAATGAATTTCTTCCTTCAAAAAAAATTACTAGAGGTAAGATTTTGAAAATTTATTGGGTCAAAAAATTAGTTAACCAATTTTGATTTCTCCTTCTTTGTGAAAGAAACTTGATGTCCTATATGATATTTGTTTCACAAAGATAAAAAAAATATATAAAAGAAAATATATCTATTTTTGCATAGATTATGATGAAATATTTTTGGTGAATATGGTTAAAACAAGCTTTTCTCATAGTGTTAAATAATTTTTCTATTGTAGTGGTGTTGTGTTTATTTTAATGGGATTTAATTTTTTTAATTGATAATTTATATTTCTCTTGTAGTGGTATCTTTCATATTTTAATGGGATTGACATTTTTCTAATTAATAATTAAATTATAAAATAAAAGAGATAAAATTAGAAGTGTAGTCGCACCCAAAATTATATATAAAAAAATAGTGCTTTAAATTAATAAATTATAGTAAAAAATTTAAGAATAAAATAACTGTTCAATTTGAAAATATAAATATAAATCACATGATTCAAAAGTAAAAAAATAGATCTTTGACCTTTTAAATTAATAAATTATAGGAAAATTTTAAGAATAAAATAACTCTTCCATTTGAAAATATAAATATAGATCAGATCTATGAAAGGTCCGGGGTTCGAACCCCGGCCACAAAAAAACTATGAAAGAATTTCTACTTTATATAAAATGAATTGTCATTATGTTTCAAATAATTATTAATTACATGTTTACATTATATATAATACAAGTTTTTTTCTTGTATATACTTTTATAATGTTTTATTAATAAGGTAGAATAAAGATATACTTGATGAATTAGTAGTTAATATTATTTTGAATTTTTATAATTAAGAATAGTTTTTAACGAAAGTGTTCAAATGGAGAAATGATCAACTTTATATGTTAGTGTTCAAATGGAGAAACGATCAATTTTATATGTTAGAATGTGGAAAATATCATATACTTTTTTTGTAAGCACCACTAAAAATTCACTTCGAGGTTCCAATTTAGGTGAAAGTGTTTAACTTAACAAGATCAGAAATGCTAGTCGAAATAGGTCTTACTAACGGAAAATGCCACTCTATCTATACATCAGAAATCTGCATTAAAGATAATTTAAAAAAAAAAAGACCATTCTATTATTCCTTATAACATTTCCTGAGGTTGTAAGGAGTTGACTCACAAAAGCATGGGTTTAACTCTTGTCGTCAAGTTAATAACTTTTTTTAAGGGTGATCTATAACTAACTATTTTTTTGTGAGTTTCATAATTCCAACTCACCTAAATTTTTATTCATAAAAAACGTTTCATCGGTTTCACTCATTTTATTTTGGTTTAAGACATGAATTTAATTATGGACTAATGAAACTCTAGCATAAATTTTGATTTTTTTTCCTTCTATATATTTTGTTTTTTTTTATCACTAAGAGGACTAGCTTCCAAGAAGAAAGAAGAAGACAAAAACTAAAAACCTCCTTAAGATAATATATCTAACTAAAATTAAACTATCTATATTTATACAAAAAAAAGTTTTTAATGGAATATGCTTTTTATTTTAAATTTTTTATTATTTATGAATAATCAAATTAATAATGCAACAAAATTTGAATAACTATAAAATAGAAATGAAATCTAATCTTCAAAAAATATTAATACCCATTTTGGTAATTCTGCATTCAAAATCAATTTTGATCCAAGCTATCCAAGCAACATGAATTTATAAGAATCACTTTTTTCTTAATGTATCCAAACATAAATCAATTAGCATTCAACTCACTTTTAACCAAAATCAATTCTAACAAAATCAATTCTCTCCACCACATAACCAAACACACACTTAAAAAAGTGATTATTTTTCAAACTTCTTTAAAACAAAACTTAAATTATTTTTCAAATTATTTCAAAAGACATTTAAAATAGGTGAATTGAATTTATCGAAAAGAAAAGTTGATTTTTTTTAAAGGAAAAGAAAATTTGAATTGAATGAATTTATCGAAAAGAAAGTTGATTTTTTTTAAAAGGAAAAGAAAATTTGAATTGAATTTAGATAAAATATATAATAAATGTATTAAATAAGATCATATAATACTGAACAACACAATTGGTTTGAACCAATTTAAACATAACGGTATGAAGACAAGTTGGACCAAAATTAAATTATAAAGCCCTACTCAACTTTCTTAGATTGAGTTCAGCAAACTTAAATTTGAAGAGGATTAAAATTCGATTGTTGTGTTTCTAATTAAATTACTTGAATTATTAGTGTGGAGTTTAAAAAATATCACGTTTTATTCACTAGAAACCCTTGCATAAGAGTCCCTCACCTCAGTTTGTTCAATAATCCATCAAATCATAACTCTCGATCATACAAAATTAATCAAAAGATACAGTTCAATGGAACAATTCATGAGACGCACAAATCAATCATCAAACATGGGTAAAGCCTGACCCAATTTACTGAAATTAAGTAAAATAAAATAAAATAAAAACCCGTACCCGATTCAGAAACTGGTAAAAATACCCGGGGTACCCAAAGTTAAAACTAAAACTGCAGCTTCTGAAATAGAATCACTACGCTCATTTCGTGGTTAACCCAAATTTTCTTCTCTGTTCAAGTCACAACAATTTCAACATTCCAGTTTTCACCATCTCGTAAGTTTCAACATTCCCTTCCCGTTTTTTGATATTTGTTATTTTCCTCTATGCGTTACACATTCTTTCTCTCCCCAAAACATAGAAGAAGCAAAATCCCATAATAAAAAACACAATAACGAAAGGAGCGTGGTGATTTGATTTTTGGTTCAATTTAACTCATGTAATTAGGGTTGTATTCCATTTTAATAAAAATCATTCACTTTTGTATTGGTGATTTTTGGGTGCTCCAAATGTTTCCAATAATATAAGTTTAACTGGATGGGAGATGGTGGTTACAGATATACTATGATCTGAAAGGCGGGGGTTCCAATAATATCCCATTTTTATTCTGTTATGCTTCAATCTTGTTTGTTTTATAGTGAAATATGTGATCCTGTTATATTTAGAGTTCAGGGTTTCTGTTCATGTAGTTTAGCGTTTTGATATGTTTGGTGAGTAGAGAAGATTTTCTATATGCCAAAGAAGTTGTTGAGTTTTGTGATTTGAAGAATGGAGTTGAAGTATAATTTTCCTACATTAATAAGCACTCTTTGTGTTTCATAAGTGGAGCATAGACTTATGTTGATTCTAGGCGAAATTGCACATACCTACCTACCTTTAAATTGCACATGCTCTTTGTGTTGTCAAATATTGGTTATGGCGCCGCCATGGTGGATTGCGGTGGCAGATTTTCTTATAACCGCCATGGCCAATTTGTGAAGGATGGCGGTGCCAGGACGTCTTATGGCATATTTTTGGCTTTCCACCATTGATAACTCTGGAAATTACACCCCTCTATTTTGCAAAAGACATTTATCTCCCTTCAATCACACACACCCTCTACAAGGGCTGCATTCGGATTTAAGCATATCTTAGGAGACTTGAGTGCAATTTCCCCTTCATCCTAATAGTTTTCGATTGTAACAACATAACGAAGAAGACAAGGGTGTATCACACATGATAATATGGTGCCTACAGGATTCACAATGGATCCATTCTTTTTCTGCATCCTATCACTGTGGTAGTTTTACAGTATCAGATTATTCTTCAGTGGTATTAGAAGTATAAAAGATAGTTAGACTTTGTTAGTAGCTACTTTGTGTGTTAATCCTCCATAAGCTCTATACATAAAACATCCTGTACTCATTTTCTGTATCTTTTAATCAATATGTTGCCTTTGGAGTATACTCTCTACCCTTGGATTCCTTACAAATGATCCTAAACTAACAATGGCAACTGACAACTGTTATCAGAAAATACTGTGATTGTGCGTTCTTTCATTTTTTGTACTGGAACTTAATGTGGGTGCTTAATTACTGTCAATGTGAATGCTTCATATATATATTCTCTTTTATGGCTGACATAAGATAGGAAGGGTTAATCAAGGCAAAACTGCTGAATCTTGTTTTGCATAAAACTAGTAGTTTTTTTGTGGCTACATTCTTGTTCCTACTACTTAATACACCGGTCCACTTTTTGCATATGTCTCCTCAATCTCTTCTCTACTATGAATTGATGCTACACTAGAGTTTTACTCTGTTAATATTCCTCTTTTGTTTTGTTTCAAGTATTTTTGTTTTGATAGTGAAATCTATGTTCCTGTTAGGTTTAGAGTTTAGGTATTATGTTTTGTGAGTTTAGGGTAATTGAAACAGTTAGAGTGTGTAACAATATAAGTTGAAAAATGATAGAACGAGGTGGAGAACTGATTAGTGCGGTGGGGGTGGGGGGGAATGGTTTTAGATATGTTTATACATACTGAAGATTTTCTATATGGTAAGGAAGTAGCTGAGTTTTGGGATTTGAAGAAAGGAGTTGAACTTGAAGTAGAACTCCCCTCCAATAGGAGCTCTTCCTCTTTTGTAAGCAGAGCTTAGGCTTATGTTGATTCTAGGGGATATTGCACACACCTACCTTAAGATATACTTAAATGAAGATTTGTCAAAAATTGGTCATGGCTCCATCATGTGGATTGCGGTGGCGGAATTTTTGACAACCGCCATGACCAATTTGTGAAGGACAATGGGACCAGTATGTCTTGTGGCGAATATGACAGGGCCATATGGTGGATTTTTGGCTTTTCGTCATGGTCCGCCATTGATAACTCTGGAAATGACACCCCTCTTTTTTTTGCCCAATTTATTACCCGGGAACCCAAGGTTAAATCTAACTGCAACTTGTGAAATAGAATCGCTGCCCTCATTTTGTGATTTATTACTCGGGGCAGATTTTCTTCTCTGTCCTAGTCACAGAAATTTCAACAATCTAGTTTTCAGCATCTCGTAAGTTTCTGCTATTGAAATCAATAAATCAAAGCTGTGTAAACTGTTTATTCAAATTTTCAAGTGTGTCTATCAAACTGCTTGAAAGAATGTATTTATATATGTGAGTTTTTGTTATGTGAAAACTTCATTTATTGTTTGTTTATATTCTAATGATCATGACTTTTGATATGTGAAAACTTCATGTTGTTTGTTTACATTGATGATTACTGGTCAAAATATTTTGCTCCATGCTCTATTATATGTGGTTAACATGATAACTTATATATGTATAAGAATAATTTTCAGAATTGATAGGAATGTGAAAATAACTAGCTGGAAAATCAGTCTATGTTATTCACTGTTGATAGCTAGAATTAAAATTTATACTGTGTTTGGTCGGGCGTTACTATACAAAATCTCGTGTCCCAAGGCTCATAAAACGTTAAAATAACGAAGCTCAAATTTGTAGAGTTGGCCAAACGCACGGTTGCTGGGTATCCCACCGTGTAAACAAACACATGCTTAATGGTAGAGTAGAGGACTCTGCCTGATCCTTATCATAGAGAATAGATTGAAAACAAAGGTAACAATTTTTGTTAATCATTTGGAGTAAAATATGGATCGCTCGTGCATTTATGATTTGTTTGCAATAATGAAACTACAATATTAGGAAATGAGAGTCTTTTCTGGGAAAAGTTTTCTTCCTAGGGTGTTCTGTATTGTTGGATTTTCATCAGTATTCACCTTTCAAATAGAGTGCCCCAGCATAAAAATTGGTGAATAAGATAAGCCATAAACCTGGAAGTGTAATATATATGCATGCATATGTTTCATTATTTATGGCAAAAAGTTAAAATTTAATGGTAAAGTAGAGGACCCTGTTTGATCCTTATAAAGAGAATAGATCAAAAACAAAGATAACATATTTTCTTAATTATTTTGAGTGAAATACAGAACACTGTTCATGCTAGTTTATGGTTCATTAGCAATAATGAAGGTATGAAACTACAATTATGGGAAATGGAAGATTTTCGGGGAAAAGTTTATTGGGTTGTTCTAAATTCTGATTGGTTTCTTTTGGGTACCTTGTTTGTTGAATTTTCTATAAAAATGACGGGTTGTTTTTTTCTTCTTGCATCAGAGCATGGGAAAGATTGAGATATCACATGAACTTCTGTTTTCCACTTATGAATCAA
>Ga0228711_1003255_pt1 | contig 25198 bp, 12 predicted proteins | sample MedpolnodulmetaG_2_FD_177996 | JGI IMG/M metagenome (GOLD analysis project Ga0228711, IMG submission 177996) | Root nodule microbial communities from Medicago polymorpha collected in Santa Monica, California, United States - brown nodules | ecosystem: Host-associated > Plants > Roots > Nodule... | reverse complement strand
AAATAGAAAAATACCCCGCAAGTCCAAGTTGCGGGGTATAATAAGGACAAAATTTCGTCACTTTTTAGGGTACCCCGCAACTCCAAGTGGAGGGGTACCAGAAAGTCAGAAAAAGTAGGGTATTTCTACAATTTTTTGAAAATGTAGGGCAGTTTTAAAATTTTTGGCAGAAACAAAAAAATTTCTATATCATGCTCTCCTCAACAAACAACCATTCTTTCTATTACATCCAAATCATTCTTTCTATTATATCCAAATCATCTGCAAGTATTTTTCAACACCATTTCCTGTTTTTTGAGATTTTTTTAAAAATGGCTTTGTTTTGTATTTTTATTATGACATGGTTTATGACTGGAAAACGAGTTTAAAAAAAAAAGATAACATCATCTTAAAGTGGCCATTGTTGTTTTCTTCAACCATGAATGGTGGTGGAAGATATACTTTAGCAAGAGTAAACAAAGAAAGTTCCACCATGAATGGCGGTGGTGGTGATGGAAGACCACGAACTGGTGGTGGTGGAGAGAGGGAGAAAGCACTAGTTAATTTTTCATAGTTATTTTAAAAGAAAAAAATGATGTGTCATGTTTTAATTTGTTGTTTGTACGAATGATATGTTAGGTTTGTTCCTACATAAGAATTTCTCGTGTTATTTTACTATTGTATTTTTTCACATGTCCTGCAATTTTTTTACACCCTTTGATTCTTTTTAAGGAACCTCTTGATTCTTATATTATATTAAAAATCACTCAATTAATAAAAATAATATTAAAAATTAATTATTTTAAAATGAATTTGTGAAGCAATAAAAATTCAAATATGATAAGTTTAAATAATTATCTAAAATGAAAATGAGATATTTATTTTTAATAACATTAAAAGGATAATTTGGTCACTATACATTCAAAATCAATTTTAATTCAAATTATCCAAACAACATCAACAATTACTTTTAAGTGAGTGTATCCAAACATAAATCAATTCATATCTAACTCATTTTTAATCAAAATCAATTCACTCAAACTCAATTCTATCAAAATCAATTCTCACCACGGTCAATCCAAGTTGGTGGTAGTTGGTATCTTAAAGAAGAGAGTCCGAGTTGGTGTTGTAACTTGAAGTAGTGGTATTGTAGTCTGTAGTGGTCTAGTAGACATGTAATCAATTACTGTGTTGTCCTCCGACAATGTGTTATGTATAGTCAAATGGTATTATAACTAATGGAGTTAGAAAATGATACTCCAATAGAAAATGATTAATTGTATAATTTTAATGGTAAAATTAGTATTATATATTAAAATATTTTTATTAATTATAACTAATGGAGTAGTTAAATTGGATGACATTCAATAAATAAGGTTATAATAGTGAGAAAATAATAAATGTTGTATTAATATTAAAAAGTGACAATTACTCTATGATTACTCTATGATAGAGATATATTTTTTAAATAATTATTTTAAGATAGATGAAGTGCTCCCTCCGTCCCATAATAACTGAGTCATTTACATAAAAAAAAAATCCTAAAATAACTTAGTCATTTCACTTTTCAATACAGCATTAATTACTTTTTTCCCTTTATAACTGAAATTAATACTACTTTCATCACTCTCAATTAAATATATTTCACTTTGCATTTATGATAGTGGACAATGCACCATTACTTAACAAGAATACTTAAAACCATTTTTCTCTCTTCTTTATTTATACATTTTTCTTAATATGTGTGAAATGAGCAAGTGGCTCAGTTAATCAGGAATGGATGAAGTATTTGTTTTGTGAGAATTGCAGTGTATCTTAGCATTTGGCATGGTGAAGTAGTGTGTCTTAGTGAAGTAATACTCTCCTCGGACAGTGTGTTGTGTATCATCAAATCAAGAAAACTGTTGTTCACACATTAATGTTGGCTAAAACACATCAGTACTTTACGAAATTACCCCCACCACTTCATCGGCAGTTAACTGCGGAATTCCAATCACTTCATCGGCACTTAAGTGCCGCGAACAATCATGAATTATCGTCGAAATACATAAAAATCAATGAAATCTAGCAACAAACAACGATTGATTAAATCCATAAGAAAATCCTCAACAACAACATGAATCCGGCACATACCCATAATCAATCATGAACACAAACAATTTTATGGGCTGTTGAATCCATGAATCAACGACAACAACAATCAATGGTGTTTCTGGGCTTTTCAATTTTTGCAAAGAGGGATGAATTAGCAAGGTTTTTTGTGTTGTAGAGAATGAGTTATTATGCTTTCCCCTGTGATACACCCTTTAAATGAGTTATTATTCTAGTTGGAGAGAGCATATTCATTTTGACGACGGGCGCATTAGAAGTAGAAAATGCAAAAATCGTTTCAACCAAGAAATTGAAGAAAGCGATTGAGAGAAGATAGATCGATCGACAACAACAAATGTGATTTGAGAAATTCTCTGAGTTCTGATTTGATTTGAGAGAATCATTGTTGCTGGTGGCGGTGTGATGGAGTTGGCACAACTTGACAAAATCATGTTTGATTTTTATAAAAAAAAACTCATAAACTTAATGGTGGTCTGGTGATGGCCGTGTTGTTGTTTGTCTTTTTTTCCTTCACGGCACTTCGACACTTAAGTGTTGATGGAGTGATTGGAATTCGGCAGTTAACTGCCGCCGCCGGGAGTAACCGACGGTAGTTAACTGCCGATGGGGCGATGGGGGTAATTTCGTAAAGTACTGGTGTGTTTCAGCCAACCTTAATGTGTGAACAACAATTTTCTCAAATCAATTACTCAATTTCTTAAACATTCTTAAACATTTCTGAAAATAGTACTTCTTCCCTATTAAAATGAGTACACCTTTATAATAGTCACTATTATAAGCAAAAATCAGTATTTTATATTCATTCATTGAATGATGTATGTGGTCTATAATAAAGATCATATACATTATTAATTGAATGAATCTAAAATGCTAAGTTTTGTTTATAATAATGATCGGAGGGTGTATTGTGTTAGAAAAAATAAATGTCATTTTCCAATGTAATGTTAATTAACATTTTTAATCAGTATCCTTAATTATTATTATGTACACTATTTTCAAAATATCATACTCAACCATAATTTATAATGATAAGAAATACATCAATAAGTAACAAGACTTTTTTAGTAAAAATGTAATTTTCTTTGAAAACATTATTAGATTTCTTAAATGACACTTATTTTAAAATGAAGTTAATATTTGTTTTGTGAGAAATTTCTCTTCTTTCAACTTCCAAGAACGAGGCACTTGGCATCAGGGTTGTGCAAAACTTTTGGTTAACCATAACCAAATCAATAATCAAAGCGTAGTGAGCATAATCTCTCTTGTTGCTACTAAACTTCTCTTGCAAAATTTCTCTACCAACACACTAGTGATCTCCAAATTGTTAGATCTCTAATGTGAATATAATCTCTCTTGTTCTCTTTAATAATCTTTATGGTTGTCTTTTCAACAATTCAAACTTTGAGTTGCTCAAGTATATGTCAAACAATCTGATTATATATGTTATTTTCAAATGCGTATAATAAGATCATACATAAGAATCCTATAGGTAAAACGTAGAAAAATACTTAATTTATTGAATTCATAAATTTTCTAATGGGCAATAATTGAGTCCAAAAAGTCTCTCTCGGTAATTGAGGTCACCTATAATTTATAACTTTAATGTAAATTTCTTTTCAACTTTATTAATATAACTCTTTTGTGACATCTAAATGATACATTAAGAAGAGTCTCTAAGTATCGAAATGTCTAATACAAAAGAGGTGTCCTCAATATCTTTCATCGCCAAACTTTTGTTAGAGATTTTCTTGGTTTCAAATAACTAACATATATCATAGTTGACTATGTAAAATAAATTCGACACATTAAACTCAATCAAGCTGTTTCGAACCGAACCGAACTATTTTGAACTTAATCAAACTATTTCCAACCAAACTAAATTGTTATTATTTGTACCACTGAAAAAATATCAATAAAAAAATCAAACAAAATCAAATTTCAGAACTTTTAAAATCAAATTGGACTGTTTTGAACCGAACTGAATTGTATCAGTTCTGTTCCAAAACGGTTAGAAATGGTTAGTTTTTTGTTGTTGTTCGGTTCAATTCAACAATTCGGTTCAGTTTTTTCCCACCCTTGGTTGTTAATAGCCTATTCAATCTTGTACACAGGGCAACTAACCATAACGGTTTTGCTGCGTTAGGCTTCAATACAATTGTTTAAAGCAACATATGAAGGAAAAAACGTTGATTAATTTAAGAACAACACAAAAAATGAACAATTGTTTTTAGGGTTAATAGGTCTTTACCCCCTGTAATATAGGTCATTTCCGGTTTTTCCCCTGTAAAATATTTATATTTTGATTTACCCCCCTAATAGGCCAAACAAAAACCAATTTTATTTTTTTTTTCAATAATTTTTCGTTTTTGTTTGGCCTATTAGGGGGGTAAATCAAAACAAAAATATTTTACAGGGGGTAAATAAAAAAAAATATTTTACAGGGGGAAAACCAAAAATGACCTATATTACAGGGGGTAAAGACCTATTAACCCTTGTTTTTAATACATATGAAGGTTCGATTTACATCTTAAATGAACTGTTTGATATTATTTGGTGAATAAAATGAATTATTTTGTACCAAAATAAAAAGAATTGTGTTGCCTTTTGAGCCATGTATAGCGATTAGTAAAAGAGTTCAGAATTATATATAAGAATTCAGAATTCCATAATCAGCAAGTTATGGATAGCAGGCAGGGAATTGGTGATGAAAAATATTCGGTGGCAACATCCAGACATATGATGGGTTCGTTTAAATACAGATGAAACTTTTAGAAGGAATAGTGTCGCACATTGTGGAAGAGTCTTGTGAGTGTTAGAATATATCATCACTCTTTTTGAAATGGTTGGTGTGTGCATTGCCATCGTAGAAAAAAAAATTGGTGGCCGGAGTTTGAACTCTAGACCTTTCATATATTATGCATTGTTTATACCAATTGAACTAAGTTTACGAGGACTCATTGTAGCAAATTTATGAGACTTGAAGTTGGCTTGACAGTGTGGATCGCATGAAGTGGAGCATCATGTTGATTCAAGAGTACTTGTGTCCTTTCTATCAAAAAAAAAAAAAGAGTAGTTGTGTCCAGGATTAGGTTGGGTTTGTTTACAAATATTAGAAGGTTGTTGGACTTGAATGTTTGCCATACTTTTAAAGATCCTCTTGTAAATAAAAATTAGTTTAATTAGAACAAAAATAACTGCAAATATTGTGATTATTTTCCTTTCAATTATTTCCCTTCTTGATTTCTCAAACAAAATTATTACCCTTCTTGCTCTAAATGTCTGAATAAAAATTATGAAATCATGCATACCTTTGACATGTGTGGCCTAAACACATTGAAAAGTCTAAAACGGATTTTAAGATGAGTTTTTTTTTATAAATCAGAATATTTTAGTAAAACTACCAATTATTGTTTAAATTTTAATTTTTATATATTTTAGAAAACAAAATCATTCATTAAATTAATGTAATCTTCTCATTTAATATTTCATTTTAAATTGATAATAAATTCAATCAATTCAATCTCTGTGGAAATAATATTTATTTCAAATAAAAATTATTTTATTTTATGAAAATAGTAGAGTATGAGACTTTTTTTTACTCAATATTTTATTTTGAGAAACAATTTACCTTAGTGGTCTTACTCTTACCCTTGAGTCAACCCTAACTTTTTCATAACGTAAATAATATTTTGACATCCAAATTTTAATGTAAAAAATGGTGTTATTTAATTTAAATATGTACTTTTAAATACATGTAAGTTGTAGAGGAAAAAAAAAAGTAAGCAAAAAATATATAAACATGCATGTATGGTCCTGGTATTTTGCTTGAGGAATGGTAGGTCGCACCCTTTAGCACACCTTTTTAACACACTATAATAAAAATCAACCACATCATCCACCTCTTTTATTCATTTACCTATTTAGCGGTACTCTATGTTAACCTTTTTTTTTCCCTTTCTATATTGTTTATTGAATGTTCAAGTTCGTCGGTGCTTAATGTTAACCCACCCACGAACCCTAGTACAGACTCCCCCCATCAATATGCGCCATCTTTCATCTTTTTCTTCAATGTCGTACATTGACTTAATTCTACTTCCAACAATTACCACTATTTTCCTGTCATTTTAACATTTTAACTCTCCTACCTCTGTTAATGATAGATGTTGATATTGATTATAATAATGTTCTCTCTCTAAAAACTGCAACTTCTTTCTAGCTTCTGACAACAAGAATCAGTTTCATGATTGGAGTTTAGATCTATGTCCTCCTCTTTGGAATTTTTTATTTCCCTTGTTGAATTTTGTGCCATTGATTGACGACTCGTCACCTTCTCCATCTTTTGCAATTTCATAAAATCGGAATCAAAAGTAAATTATCCGAAGAGAGCAAGGTTTGACAATGATTAAGTGAGGTGTTGACTTACCGGGACGGGCGACGTCAATGGATGCTTGGCAACAAAGGTTGAAAAATGGTGTCAGTTGTTTATAAGAGAGAAGAAAAAGAGTTTTGGAATTTACAAACTGACTATACCGATTGCCCATTACATGGTTTTGATGAAAATAGTGATGTGTCATTGTATTAGCAGGTGTGACCAAAAGCGTGTGTTTAAACAAGTTATGGTAGCATTGCTTATTTTGCTTTTAGTCTTAGAATAATCTACAATATTTTTTTTAAAAGAACTACGATGTTTATTTTATTTTTCAAGTTAATTGAATTAAGTTTTTTTACTCTAAGATCAATCTTTGTATTGTTCATCAATAAAAAAAAGTCTACCTCAAAAAAAAATAACATTATCATTTTTTGTTGTTGAATGACAAAATGAAAAATATATTTTGTTAGTTTTTTCTCTTGCGAGGCTTTAAACTATAAATCTTCAACTCTTTAATCATTCTTTTAAATCAGTTGAGCTACCCAACCTGTCATGTTAAAGAAATTTGTTATCATTGATACATGTAAAAATTTTATTTCAAAGTGTATTTTTTTATTTTTTAATCGTTTTCTTAATTATGGTATAGTTTATATATCTCTCTCTGCTTTTTTTTTACGATGGTATAGTTTATACCTTTTTGTATAAACTTTTTTTTTTCTTGAAAATAATATTTCATTTTTTTTAAAAGAAAATAAAATCAAAATCAAAATCAAATTAAAAAAAGAAGAAGAAGCATGAACATGGAAGACAAGATCGACAAAAAAGAAACCAAAAATCACAATCTGTAGTCTCACATAGATAAACGTCACAATCTATGTACATCACACCTCCAGCTAGCTCCAAACCGAATCTTCCATCTTTCATTCCATGTGCTCAAACAACACATCCCACAAGACATTACCACGTTAGCATATTCTTAAACCCTCTATTAAGCTTCCTCTCTTTAACTAAATCACACTCTTAAACCAAATTCACCTCCATTAACAACCTCAACAAACCTCCCCTTTTTTTTTTTTTTTAAATCAACTCGGTATCCGATCCAAGAACAGACTCTTATTCTCAAATACTTTAACATGTCTGTAGCATGTGGTGCCGAGTGTGTTGTAGTTCTCGGCTGTGCCCGTTGGCTATGGAAACGCTGCACATACATCGGAGCTGACGACAGTGCCACCTGGCCACCCGCCACCGCCGTCGAATTCGAACCAGTGCCACGTGTCTGTCGTATCATCCTAGCAATCTACGAACCCGATCTTCGCAATCCAAAACTCGCCGTCCCCACAAATGGATACCGCTTAAACCCTGATTGGGTAATCAAGCGCGTGACTTACGAAGAAACTGAGGGCCACGCGCCGCCGTATATAATCTACCTCGATCATGATCACCACGAGATTGTAATGGCGGTGCGTGGTTTGAATTTAGCTAAAGAAAGTGATTATAAGCTTTTGTTGGATAATAAACTTGGGATGCAGAGATTTGATGGTGGGTATGTTCATCATGGGTTGTTGAAATCTGCGGTTTGGTTGTTGAATAGAGAATCTGAGACGTTGAAGAAGTTGTGGGTGGAGAATGGTGAAGAGTATGGGATGGTTTTTGCTGGACATTCTTTGGGTTCTGGTGTTGTTTCTTTGTTGAGTATTCTTGTTGTGAATCATAGGGAACAATTGGGTGGGATTGGTAAAGAGAAGATTAGGTGTTATGCTCTTGCTCCTGCTAGGTGTATGTCTCTTAATTTGGCTGTTAAATATGCTCATGTCATTCATTCCATTGTGTTGCAGGTTAGTCAGCTTCTTTGAAATGTGTTTAAGCTCGTTTGAGTTGACTTATTTGAGTTTATTTACTGGCATGAGCAGTTTTGAGATTGTTTGGGAAAGTTTATGAAAACAACTTATGACATGTCCATCGGCTTATTTGCATAAGGATTCCGAGATAGGTTATGAAAACGGTTTATAGCTTATGTGAAAACAAATTGATTTTATTTTATGTTTTGCTATAGAATTTGTTTGTAAGACTGGATGGGATATGATTAGAAATGACATCATTAGAGAGAGAGTTGACGTAGCACTTATAGTAGAAAAGATGGTGGAATATAGGCTTGGGTGGTTTTAGCATGTAGAGAGAAGATCTATAGATTTCGTAATTAAGAGAGTAGATCAAAGAGAGAATAGTCAGATCACCAGAGGCGGAGGAAGACCTAGAAAAACTATAAGAAATTATTAAGAAATATTTAGTGATTAATGAGTTGGATCAAAATATGGTTTATGATAGAACATTATGATGTAATTTGATCCACGTAGCTGACCCCACTTAGTGGGATACGGCTTGGTTGTTGTTGTTGTATAGAAATTGCTTATACATATGTAGTTATGTGATAAGCGTTTATGCTATAAGCGCTTAATTATGTTGTTTATCCAAACATGACCCTTGTTGATTACCGTTACTATGCTACTTGACATTTAGCTAGTATTTGGTTGTATGTTTTGTTTTGTTGTTTGACTCAGTTTATTTTAGTTTACTTAGTTATTGCATTTTGGGTGTGTGGTGTTGATGCTAATCTTAAGTCTCAACCGTATTATTTTGGATTTGGATTCCACGCAGTAATTGTGTCATAGAGTAATTGATCTCGGTTGTCAGATCTCAAATTATTGGTAAAGATGATTTAATGATAAATTGATAATGTAATGCGAGCCTTCTGTTCTCAAATTATTGTCTGAGATTGATTACTGTGTGATGTTACTGCAATGAATCTGAATCCCTTACTATAGGGTCTCTCTCGCTCATTGCAATTGGATTCTCTGCAACCCCTCTTGCTTTTATAGCAAATCATAATTGTTGATTAATTTAGCAGCTGGAAGATTAATGCTTTTATTTGCTAGATTGATTCAATGCCTTAGATTTTGTTAGGGGAGATGGAAGGGCTGGAGAGAATCCCAACAAGGTAGAAGAAGCTACATACAAATGTAGAACTGATACATGTATCAACGGGTTTGGATTCTCTGCAACGGTTGTACCATGCAGAATGCTGCAAAGTCGTTGCGTCTAAAAGTGAGATTCCTTAGATCCAATGGTTTTGCAGCATGCTACACTATGCAGCCGTTTGTGTGTAAACTTATCTGTATATAGATGTTTGTGACATTTTTATTCTATCTCCTTTGTCCATGGAAGTATGTAGATGAGTTGATGGTGGAGTCTGTCTTTGACTCATCAAACTGCTTGTAGTTACTATTACTAATCTTATGTGGCGTAATAAAAAATGTCCATTTATTAATTTTATTCGGTTATTTATTGGTGCAGGATGATTTCTTGCCAAGAACGGCCACTCCATTAGAAGATATATTCAAATCAATATTTTGGTTAGTAATGCTGCCCTTCGTGTGATATTGATATATGAGGGCATTGGGCTTCAACTTTGAAGTGTGTGTGTGATTTATTCTTGATTTTCTTATGTTTGCTATTGAGCATAGCAAAGTGCGATAATGGTCTCTTAAATCAGGTGTTGATGATTGAAACAGCTTGCCCTGCTTATTATTCTTGGTTTGCTTGAGGGACACCTTCATACCTGAGGATCGGAAACTAAGAGATCCAAGGAGACTTTACGCACCTGGACGAATGTACCATATTGTCGAACGAAAATTTTGCAGGTATTGACTTGCAAACATTTTTTTTTCTAATACTAAAACAAATATTTTGGGAATATACTTGCACTGTCTTGTTTACTTGGTCTTGTGTGAATCGTAGTTGCATTTATGTGAAACCTAGGAAAAGAATGCAAGTTAGGAGAAATTTAGATTTACATTCTAAGAGGTGGAGTGCATGAATGTATCTTGACCCTTTAAGAGTGGGACAATTAACGTTCACTTCATTATATTCATGAATGGAAGCTGCTGTCCTATTCTATAAGTAGGAAGACTTGTGAAGAGTTGAAGCATCCCCTGTTTTGGGTAATCATGTAGTTGATACAAACCATGTTCTAGAGAGTGGGTGTGTGTGTGTGTGTGATCATTTGATGTTTGAGATGCGAGCGTTATCATTTCTTGTAACTATTGAATGAGAGTATTTTAGAGTGATACGCATACTGGGTTGGGTTACGATTGTTGTAATCTTATTTGAGATGGTAAAAACATTTGTTGAGGTATTTCCATGGATGTAGGTAAAAGGTTCTGAACCACGTAAATTTTTGTATTTTTTTGTTCTCTTTGCTGTGGGATCTGGGAAGGAGAATTTACCAGCTTTGGAATTCAGAACTCCAAAAATAACATCCCGAAAACCTTTTGAATCAGAGCAGAGAAGCTAGAAGTAAAGCAGTCGGTTGTTTTAGAGCTTAGATAGAGTTGTTCACCAAAGATCCTTGGGTGGATGAGTTAATCACTGGCTTTGTGATTTTCCCCAATAGTTATATGTGGGATTAGGGGTGTACATGGCTTGAGTAAAACCAGAAAAACCATTCAAACCGGTCCGGATCGACCCAATTTGACGGTCTGGGTTGGGTACTAGTGGTTTGCAAAATTGTAAAACCAGTTAAAAAAATGCAGGTAACGGCTTTACCCGGACCCGACCCATAAAAAGAAGCTGGTAAAAGCCAATTCATTATTTACAAGTCCATCCCAATTTTTTTAAATCAAACCCTATCAATTTTGTAATTAAAATTCAGGCTCTTGACGAAATCTGACTTGCAATGGTGCGTTTAGGCTCCTGAACCTTGTTATTTTGTGAGCCATAACTTACACGGGATAACTCTGGTGCTAAATGACTTGCTCAATATAGTTTGGGTGAAAGCATGGTTCATGAAATTATACCTTTCTTGATATGCTTGGGGAATAAGGTTACCTTTCCTTCCAAGTTCCAATCAAATAAAAGGAACTCCCTATTTCATTATTTGTAGCATCTTTTGTGAGCCGCATAAGAGAACAATATCCAATATTACTTATATGGCCTTAGAAATGTTCATTTAGTGCGACAGAGGAATCATACACATGCAATGCTAATACTGTTGTCATTCCTTGCTGCTTGGTGAAACACAACAGATGTGGGAGATATCCTCCCGAAGTGAGGACTGCTATTCCTGTTGACGGAAGATTTGAGCATATTGTCTTGTCCTGCAACTCAACATCAGATCATGGAATTATTTGGATCGAAAGGGAGGCAGAGAAAGCCTTACAGGTAAGTAAATTATCTTGTAAAAATATTTACTATTTGCTATATTTTAACAGTGTTCGTTGAAGTTGGAGACTCTTGTTATTTAGAATAACAACGAATCAAAATTTCAGAGCACTGGCACTTCAAAGTGGAGGTGTTCATTGTTTGACACCAACACGATACTAGCACATATGCTTACATCCGATCACTTCCATTCTTATAATTTTATTACTGGTTTCTATGGTGTCAGTATCGGCGTCGATGTCTATTAGTGTTTCGTATATCAAACTGTTGTTGGAATTCTCTTTATTAACCCTTTTCCGCATTTGATGAATTTCTGACTTGTTGCCATGTGCTCGTTTAGTTAATGAAGGATCAGGACAGCTCCAAAACCATGACAGTCCCACCAACGGTACAAAAATTTGAGAGATTGAAGACAATAGAAAAAGAACATAAAGATGCTTTAGAAAGAGCTGTTAGCTTAAATGTACCTCATGCAGTTGACACCGTTGAGAAAGAACCGTCCGAAGATAATGAAGGTGAGGCAGCATCTGGTAGCAGTGGCGACAAAGAAGCCACCTCAAGAAGTGAGTCGAAACCAAGTGGTGGAAGATTAAACTGGGAAGAGGTTGTTGAAAAGCTCTTGGAGAATGAAAAAGGAGACAAACACATTGAAGAGGATACAAATGCCCAACATTGACTCGTTTAGGTTTAAATATCAACACACATTGATGTATTTGGTTCTTTTGTGTCTTATAGGAATTCTTGAGTTTTAAAAAAAATTTAGATGTAAAAAGATGTACACATTTGTTTGGAGAACAACATTCAAGAGGGAAAAAACTACAAACAATTAGGAGAGGTGCTATTCTGATCGGTTGTGATATTATTGAGGTAAAACCTGAGATTTTCGTTGTATAGTTGTGAAATACATGTATTGACAAATTGTTTTAAGGTTATGAGAGGACCTAATTAATTCAGTTGTGGATGTTACTAATCAATGCAAGGCATTACCTTGAATGGCAGATGATTTTCTGATTCCCAAAGTTTGTATATATGAAAAAGAAGTTAATACTACCGAGGGATTCTATATAATAAAAGGGATTCCAGAGAACAATTTTCTGCAGTCCTGCAGCTGATCATTAGTTAAAATAACGTGTAAACCATTTTTCAACTTATTTTCCTACTCCATAGCATATAATAACAACTTATTCAAAAGCTTAGTTCTCTCCAGAGAAATGATATTTGAACATCCATTTTATGACAACTTTTGTGACAACTTTCTCTCTCATACTCACATTATTTTTTACTTTATCTCTCTATTGCTTTGGTTTTCGTGCAAATACCTACTTTTTCCTTGTAAATTACGGTTGTCCCATAAGTTGTCAACTAAATAGTTGTTCAAATAACACTACTCTTCTCTCCAGCTCCATGACACAATCATCTACGTCTCTCTTCAACTGAAAGTGTAAACACCTACTATAAACTATCAGCTCTGCAACAGTGTTTGAATTTTGGCCATAATGTTTCTTCATAATTAGCAAACCACAACCCCTTTGAACAACTTTCTTGAGATCCGGTTCCTAAGCCAAGTATTCTCAACGAAATGTACGAGTTTGAGGCAAATGACTACTATATGATAACGACCATTATTTTGGGAATTCTTGCTACAGATTGGTCGATAACACGATAAATAAATTGAAAACCACTTCGTTTGAAATAAATATAACAAAATCAACTCATCTTTTGAAATGGAATATAACTCATATGTTAACAACTTCTCTCCTATTATCTCATACCCATCATTACTCCTCTCCTATTATCATACCCATCATTTTGAGGTGCCTTAACATATAAGACGTCGTTTTGACATCTATAATTCTCACAACAATGGCATTTATATAGCCATTCTAAAAAATCCACATTTTACTGCTTATCAACTTGATATATGGAGTTAACAATTACTCCAATATGGTGTTAATCTTTGTTCTCATCTCTCCAATGTTGTTGAGGTAGTAACGGCATCACATTGGAAGCATCAAGGCTTAATAAAATGTAGTTCATATCAGCTTCTTTTCATTGTGGCCAGCAACTACAAAAATAGGTGGGTGGATAAACACACTTCACAAGTCTTCAATTAAATTGTTTCATCTAACCAACTCCTAAGCCATCAATTAAATTGTTTCATCTAACCAACTCCTAAGCCTTGAAGAAACTACAGCTAAGTTTTACCTTTAGCTGAGTGTCACAGCCAATAATTCATAACCAAAGGTAGCAATTTTCAGAGAGTTGAAATATGCATCGAATCAGTGAAGACAGGCTAAAAGTTCTACCAATACCTTTCAAAAAACAAGTTCTACCAATAATGAAGTAAAATAATTGGCAAAAACAACTTCAATTCATATAAACTGGCAGCTTCAAAATCAACCAACTTAATCATTCAGCCCCTAACAAGATTCCAACGCGGTTCAAAAAGGATAACATTTATCAGCACAGCGAAGTGAAATATTCAAAAGGTAAAGCCAATGACAAAAAGCTTCTGTACAAGCAAGCCAATAGCATATTTTGACTAAAAATACTAATTAAACTTGCTGATTCCGAGATCATGTTTGCATAGCCTCTGCATGATAGGTCTCCAGTTCCTTGTCAAGCTGCTCAGCTGACTTCTCAACTCCATCCTTTCTTCCACGACCTCGACCTCCACCCCTGCCAGGACGGCCTCGGCCACGTCCACGCACGCTCCCACTTCCACCCCTTGAGCCACCACGACGTCCCCAACTGTAAAAATAGCAATGAGAGGTCATCAGCAAGCAACTTCATTGAGAAAAAAAGTCCATTCTAAGCAGATGACAATTCATTAATTTCACCATTCAAAACATTTAAAGAAAGAATGCATGTACAAACATTATAATATATGCCAACCTAATTGGGAAATTTTCTATGGATGTCAAACAATAGTCTAGTTCTACCAGTCATTTTACATCTACAGTTGCAAGCCATCATACTCAAATGCATAAGACATAAACAAATGCATGTAAACATTTTACAATGAATTAGAATCAAAAGGATAAACATAAACATTTAAAACTATCCCGCCTTTTCAACATGTTATTTTTACGCCACTAAAAATGATTATAGTGTACAATTCTTCGTACAGATGTCTATGTCCACAATTACTCTAATGAAACATTAGTCTGAAAAGCAAGACCACGATAAAAAGCATTTCATCTGAAAGTAAATTTAGACATCCGTGAACATTATCCAAAATGTTTGACCAAAATCTTCATATAAATATGACATAGCACCCATTATAAGTTAAATTTACAAATTTCACTAAAAATAATAAACAAAAAATACACCACTACTGATCTCACAAACTTACCCGGCACCACGATTCAGCATGGCAGGACCTCCACCTCGACCACCTCTAGGCCTGGAACACCACATACAAAAAGGTAAATAAGTGATTGAAGACTTCAACCGAATTTTGAACAATTAGAGGAAAAAAATATCTGACTCTTGCTGCCTGTTTTGATCTAGTAGTTTAGAAATGGACATCAATTTTCACCATTCACAAAATAATATTTACTCCCTTGGGTCTTGAATAATATAAATTCTTGACCAAATACAGTTCAACTTTTGCTTAAAAAAATGACCACAGGGAGTTCCAAGTGATGAGCAGATGTATAGGGATTGACAGAATCATATCAAACAAAAGTCGTGTCGCTTAAATTGAGCAACTTACGTCATTACAACAGTCCTCTTCCTCTGTCCATTCATTGCAGAAACATTCACCCGTGCAGTTACAGGCAATGCTGAATTTGTTCCAACAATCTCAATCTTCATGGGCTTTCCATCCAGAAGCACATTGTTATATCGTTTCAGAGCAGCAAATGCATCACTTCTTCTATTGTAGACAACTTCAGCTGAACCCTGTTACATGGTGTAACATTTATGCTTAATAAAACATGACAACAACATAGTTGAAAAGTTCAAAAGTATAAAACAAAACAGTTAACACTACTACTTTACAGAACATACATTGTGTACTTAAAGTTGAAGAAAAGACAACAGCTAAAAAATACAACTTCCCAAAACATTTACAGACTATTTGGTGACCCTTAATTTCAACATGAACGGCAAAATAGCAATTACTGAATCATTTTCTCAAAACAATTAATGGCCAGCTTTCTATGGGATCCATTTGGGGGCCTATGATCTGATCTGATACAAAACAATCCCCACCCAACAATTGGAAATTATAACCTAAAATGTGAAAAGGGCTGATCTCGTAGAAGACCTCATAAGAAATTAGTTTTAGGTTATCATTTCCAATTGGGTGTGGATTGTTGATCTCACAGAAGACCTCAAACAGATAAGAAATTAGTTTTAGTTTATAATTTCCAATTGGGTGTGGATTGTTTTGTAATGTGAAAAAGACTGATCTCGTAGAAGACCACAAACAGATAAGAAATTAGTTTAATCACAAACACCAAGCAAAACAAAATGACGTGAGTTTAAAATAAAAAAATCCAATACTTACAGTTGGGTGTCCATTTTTGTCATAATGAACAGCATAGCGCTTCAACTCCCCAAGCTCAGAGAAAAGTTCCTGAGTGTCAAATAAAGTTTCAACTGTCAAGAGAACGTCCAGAGAGGTTTGCTAGAAACAGTGACTAAGAACGAAGCATATGATGATAGGACATGATCTATACCCTTATGTCTTCATTGGTCACTCCTCGGTCCAAATTGGAAACATACAACTTAGTGTCAGCTTCTACTCCTTGAATTCCTGCAGCTCTAAGGCTATCCTCAAACAAATCACTCTGCCATGCAAGAGTCTTGGGTCTGCGAATAGACTGGCCAAAGCAAACAGAACAGTTCCAGAATGGCAGAAGAACATGTCAGATTATGACCAAAAAAGTTATTTACTTCTTCAAGATTTATTCAGAACAGGAATATCCCCAGATTAAAACAATAACAATATTAATGAAGTAGATCCAGTCAAACATCAGTGTTCTATGTTAAAGATGGCAAATTGGAGTAAGAATTCAACCCACTGCATTTAAACCGGTGTAATGTTACAAGTCAGAGCTCCAGTGCTGATAGTAAGCGAAAAGCTCCATCTCAAAACACCATGAAACAGGGAAGCAACTGAATTCTTGCACCGCACAACCATATACAGCAAGAGGATCCAATAAAACAAAGGTCCGCACACACCAGCCAAAGATTTAAAGTCACCTCATCTTAATGAAACAATTAGAATGATATTGTCATTTTAACCCCACTTTTAATTATATGATTTTTGTGCTACTTGTAATAGCTCCATTTTGAAAATCACCTAATGAAGCTCCTTCAGAAAATATGCTAGGATTCACCAAAGAATCCTGCATACATCAGAGATCTGTAGCAAAGCCCCCAAAAACAAAAGCAAACAACTCATAGATGCAAATAAATTGTGACACTATGAAACTATGCAAAATGGTTGAGCATGAGCTTCTCCACGGAACTAATAATAAAAGTAGTTCCTCTTGCTTTTGAGTTTCTATCACGGAACTAATAGTAAAAGTAGTTCCTGTTGCTTTTGAGTTTTCTATAATACTGAATCATCTCATTAATGGATATAGGGCAATTTATACTATATCAGAATCTCAAGAACATGTATAAGCATCCACGATTTTTGAGCTTGCCTTGGCAATAGCATAAGATGACGCGCGAGTGTTGACATTAAGTGGGCCTCTACGAACAGCACCAGTTCTTCCACCATTACTAGTCCTTCTACCATTAACAGCACCTGTCCTTCTTCCACCTCCAAGAGTCCCACTTCCACGGCTAGAAAGGGCTTTGCCACGTCCTCTGCCCCTGCCTCTGTTACTTCTGCTCTTAATTCTATCATCAAGGGAAATATCCAAGGAAGAAGCCATTGCACTTGCAATAAAACAGGTCAAATCCTTCAAGAAATTTTAGTAATGTAACCCTGCAAAATTAAAAATTTAATCAGCTATAGCTATATGTACATGAATACCCAATATTCATACAAGACCACTAGAATTTAATCCTTCAAGAACTTAAATAATAAAAACAAAAACATCCCAATGTTCATACAAAACCACTCTAGATAGAGGAATTTGAACAACTTCCGACAAAACAGTTTTCATAAAATATAATGTGATGTACCGGTCATTGCTTAACCGTTATCCCCCGCGGATTCACAATTGACAATATCTAACAAAACTTAAATCCACGTTGGATATAACGATCCAATTAGGTATTATTAAACTGTCAGCACCAAAATCTAATTAGCCATCCCCAATTTAACACCCCACAACAAGATTCCAAAATCACAATTTTTCGAACAGAAAAACCAGATCCAAACTCAAAATCCATATAACTATAATCCAACTTTAAAAAATCACAATTTATCATCTCTTTTATGAGAAAATTGATAATAACGATAGAAAATCAATATTGAAACGCATAAACCTTCATAAAAATAACCCAACCTCCAATTTTCAACAATTAACAACCAGGAAACAATTTATAACCTTATGAACAATCAGATCCGATGATTTTCTCAACCGCCCCCAAATCAGATCCATAATTCTACACTATTCACAAATCACATAACAGAAATTTTGAAATCAAAAACCCTAGTCTACTCGCATCTATTCACGATCTCCTACCCCAATCACAACAACAACAGAAAAAACCCATCGATTCACGATCTCCTACCTCAATTACAACAAAATCAAAAAAAAACCATCGAAATCCCAATTTGAAAAGAGAAAAAAAAAACATAAAAAAAATTCAATACCTGGTGGAGATGATAGAAAAAATATCAATTTGGGGGGTTAAAGCTTGGTGAAGAAGATGAATTAACGAAAATTAGGGTTTCAAATCACAGAGGGTTTTAGGGTTTCGGATGAGAGAACATTTAGATTTGGATTAACAGAAAGAAAAGAAGCGTTTTGTGTCAATTTAAAGGGATGTAAGGGCTTTCATGTCTTTCTGCTTTTTTCCAAACCGCGTACAGCTACCGTCATGGATGGATGGGAGATATTCTTGTTCCTATCTATATCCTCACATTTCATGTCTATTTTATTTATTTTAATTTTATTTTTATAAAAGCTAAAAAAGATATTTCAATGTATGATAGTATGATTGAATTGAGTTTAGACTTGATATTTTAGGCTAAATTAGTATTGAGATGTATATTCATTAACCGTGTTTGGTTGTGCCGGGGATAATTGATACCGTGAATTTAGAGCTTTTGAATACTGTGATTTTAAGAAGTTATGATGCGCAGTTTCTAGCTCAATGTGATTTTCTATCGTGATTTTGGTACTTTTCAACACAAGTTAGGTTTGGAGGCTTGAGACGGAATGTAGCACTTCTTGAAAAGTTTTTATGGAAATTGACGACATTGGTATTAGATACAAATGTTGACGATGAGACGTTGTGTCTAATAAGTACTTCAAACATGGTAATCTATTTATGATCATGAATATTAGTAATGGGATGTATAACTCATTAAATGCGTGTTAGATTGTATGCTGAACAACTATGGTTGTCAATCAGATCATTCACCTCTGCAATAGTCCGTGTACTCATGATATCAGTTATTGTATAACCAAGTCATACACTTGTGGATTTATTTCATTATTGGAAAGAAGCAATAGAGAATTTTGCTGATCTTTGAAAACTGCATTTAGCCAATCTTTCGCTCGTCCTGTCACAAAAAGTCATACACATGTTATGTTCACACCTATGTATTTTTTGGCGTAATTGGGTTAAGAGATCGTGAATTGTGGATTTTTACGTCGGATTATAGTTATGTAAATTTTTAGGTTGGGTTTTAGTTTAGATATGATGTTGTTGTTAACAAGTTGTGTGATGTTGGGATTTTGCCTAAAGTGTAAAAAAAACCTATTTAGTTTATGAAATTTGAATTTTGGAATATAGTTATGTGGGAAATTTTAAGTTTTGGTGTTGAGTGGATAAAAATACATATTTGGCTCATGATATTAGTTTTTGTATCAACAAGTCATACACCTATGTATTTTTATCAATTAGATTATCTCCAACCAAACACACCCTTCATGTTCGAAAGCTCTAAAGTCACAACAGCAGTTGCGACAGTGCAACCAAACACATGCTTAGTGAGTTATATGTCTCACTACTTTCGTCGTTAGATCATCATGCTTGAAGTACTCATTAGACATAACCTTTCGTCGTTAACCTTAGTGCCTGATACCAATGCCACCAGTTTCCATAAAAACTTCTCAAGAAGAGCTACATTTTATCCCATGCTTCCAAACTTAGCATGTGTTTGAAAAAAAAAATACCAAAATCAAGATAAAAAATCACAGTGAATCAAAAGTTGCAAATTAGAATATCTAAAAACCATAGTGTTCAAAAACTCTAATTTCACGGTAGCAATTGTTCCCTACACAACCAAACACACGCTTAATGAGTTATACATCTCATTTACTAATTTAACCTAAAATATCAAGTCTAAAATCAATTCAATCATACATTGAAATATATATTTTTTGTTTTTATAAACTAAATAAATAAACATGAAATCTAAGCATATAGATAGGAATGATAATTGCTCTCATCCATCCACAACGATACCAAACAGTAGATTAGAATAACTTTCTCGATGTACGCGGTTTGGCCAAAAAAACATGAAAGCCCTTACTTGCCTTTAAATTGACATAAGCCCTAGTTTCTTTATGTTAAATTCCAAACCAATTCAGATGTTCTCTAGTCAAAACCCTAAAACCCATTTCTCTCAGTATTGACACCTTAATTTTCGATCCATGATCATAAATCAAGATGAGAGTAGAATAGGATTTTCAGTTTCAAATTTCAAATTATGTGATTTGTAAATAGTGTAGAATGGATCTTATTGGTGGCGGTTGTGATAATACTCTTATATATGTTCAAGATTATTATCTGGTTGTTAATTGTTGGAAATATGAAGTTGTTTTAATTACCTGATGTATTTTTGTGTTGCAATATTGGATTTATATTGTTTTTTTTTCTCGAAAGAATATTGGCTCTCTATTGTTATTATAAATGTTCATACAAAAAAGATAATAAATTGTGGATTTTCACATTGGATTATAGTTGTGTGAATTTTTAGGTTGGATTTCGTGTTGTTGTTAACAAGTTATGGATTTTGAAATTTTGTCTCGAGTGTAAAAAGTACCTATTTGACTCATGAATTTTAGAATATAGTTATGTGGACAATTTTTCGATTTTGTTGTTTAATGGTTAAAAATACCCATTTGACTAATGATATTCGTTTTATGAACAATTCATACACGTGTGTATTTTTATTAATTGAATTCTTTCCATCTAAAACACACGCTTAATAAGTTATACACCTCTGCTGGAGGTATTATGAAAGCAAAAATTATTGCATAGGTGATAATGCAGCTCAGATAAGAGATGTGTGTTGGATCTAGACATATATGACGTGTTGCTAAATATAAATAAGCTAGTGAACAAAAAATTACAATTGATTACTAAGAAGTTGTGATGTGATCCTAAAATTATGTCTATTGACAAGAATAATAAAGTCTTTGAGGAATAAAAGAACCGACTTAGTTTTGGTTCAACGTTTATTTTCGTAGGTCATGATATGTTTGTCTTGTTTTGGCTATATCTAGAGCTCTGGATGTCTGTTCGAGGTGATGTTTGAGTCCTTGAAAAGCTTAGAAAGTTATCTAAATTTCGTATGTTTAATGGAAGAGCAAATTCTGACTGTTTAATGGTGTGAAATTGGTTGGAATAGAAACGTGATTAAAGCAAGGAGTTGAAGCAAAAGAGGTGCAAAGTAATAAATATGAGGAGTTTAAGAGCATAATGTGGAGGAGAAAGGGCGCTGCAAAGTGTCAAAAAGTAACCGCCATGACCGTGAAACTTCAAGAATTGATGCAGCCACCTTAAATCAAAACCAATTATTTTGTAACCTTTTCTTGCAATAATTAGCCACATAAGAGTTATTTCATTAATCATGATATAATTGTAAGCTTTTCAGCATTCTAGCCTATTACTTATATAAATGGGGCGAAAATTATGAATAAGACATGTAGAATTTTGATAAAAAAAATACACTTTGTGTGTTGTGAGAGCTTTGTCTCTTTTTTTGGTTCTGGATTGAATCAAGTTTATCGAATCTTATCAATAACTTCGTTACCATTGTGGCGATTCTTCATAGCTTAGCATTCCTTCTTGGATTGGAAGTGAGTGTGACGCGTTCTTTTACCATTCCTTTCCCCCAACATCTTTTTATCCCTATATGATTTATGTCCTTCATCAAGTGGTATTCAGAGCACGGTTTTGTTTGGGAAAAAAATTTGTTTCAGTTTTGAAATCTGTTTTCATTGTTATCATTTCTTTTCTTCATTTTAATCTCTCTTTGATTTCTAGGAAAAAAATGGAAAGATTCAGTGACAAAAAAATCAAAGTTCCATTTTTTCGAGGGCTAAGAGATCCGGATGCATATTTAGAGTGGGAAACTAAAATCGAACAATTTTTTCAATGCAACACTTTCTCTAATGTTCAAAAAGTGCAGGTTGTAGCTTTTGAATTTAAAGATTATGCATTAGTGTGGTGGGATCAAACCATCAAGGAAATAAGGAGGTATGGAGAGCCACCCATTGAAACTTGGGAGGAAATGAAAAGAATGATGAGGAGGCGCTATGCACCTTCTTATCATCTTAGAGAAATACAAAGAAAGAAGGTGGATACGGTAGAAGGTGAAAAAAGATTGCAAAGAGAAAGGGAAAGAGAAAATAGAAAGAGGAAAATGATGGAAAGGATTGAAAGAGGGATGGCTGATATCTCTAAAATACTAGAGGAAAATCTCTTTCAAATCCAAAATGATTATAGAGAGAGTAGAAAAAAAGAAGAAAAAAAAAGAAAGTGATGAAGAACTGAAGGAAAAAGAAGAAGAAGAAAAAGGTGTTGAAGAAATCGAGGGAAAAGAAGAGAAAAAGGAGAGTGAGAATAAAAAAGCAAGAAAAAAAGGAGAATGAGAAAGAAAAGGAAGAGAAAAATGTTGAGAAGTTTTGGCCTATTATTACATTAGTACCCTCTTCTAAGTTGGTTTGTGTAGTTAAGTGCTGGGATTCTTCTAATATTTTTCAATCTCCTAACATTTCTTCTTTATGTCAATGAAGAAACTTTTTCTCAACAGGTGGAAGGAAATTATGAGATTTGGAACGATTATTATGTCCATGAATCAAAAGTGGATGAAAAGCAAACAAATTCTTCCAATAAAAGTGAAGAGCTCTCTAAAGTTAAAGTTCATGCAATGGATTCTATAGATTTGTTTTTGACCTAGGAGGTATTCAAGCTATAAATTCGAGGTTGAATTTTCTTTAAGAGGAAGAGTATGATATGATCCTAAAATTTTGTCTCTCGACAAGAATAATAAAGTCTGCGTGGAATAAAAGAACCAAATTAATTTTGGTTCAAAGTTTATTTTCATAGGTCATGATATGTCTGTCTTGTTTTGGCTATATCTAGAGCTCTGGATGTCTATTTGAGGTGATTTTTGTGTCCTTGGAAAGCTTAGAAAGTTATCTAAATTTCGTATGTTTAATGGAAGAGCAAATTTTGAACGTCTAATTGCATAAAATTGGCTGGAATAGAAACGTGATTAAAGCAAAGAGTTGAAGCAAAAGAGGTGCAAAGTAATAAATATGAGGAGTTTAAGAGCATATTGTGGAGGAGAAAGGGCGCTGCAAAGTGACAAAAAGTAACAACCATGAGTGTGCAACTTCAAGAATTGATGCAATCACCTTAAATCAAAACCAATTAATTTGTAACCTTTTCTTGCAATAAATAGCCACATAAGAGTTATTTCATTAATCATGATATAATTGTAAGTTTTTCAGCATTTTAGCCTATTACCTATATAAAGGGGGCGAAAATTATGAATAAGATATGTAGAATTTTGATTAAAAAAATACACTTTGTGTGTTGTGAGAGCTTTGTCTCTCTCTTTTTGGTTTTGGATTGAACCAAGTTTATCGAATCTTGTCAATGATTTCCTTACCATTGTGGTGATTCTTCATAGCTTAGCATTCCTTCTTGGATTGGAAGTGAGTGAAGCGCGTTCTTTTACCATTCCTTTACCCCAAATCCATCTTCTTTTTTTACATTTTATCCCTCTACGATTTATGTCCTTCATCAAGTTGGCAACTCAAGGTCTAACATAAGTGTCTTCTCAACAAGTTCTAGTATGTTGTTTTTTCTTTTATCAGTGGCATGCTAGTGGTGCATGCCTTCCTACAAATTTTGGGTCATCCGAGGAGCGAGTGAAGTACAAGAGTACTTATACAAAGTAATACTTACAATTATGGTAGAAGAGATCATCCTAATTTCTCAGGGAAGGAAAATACATGTTTGCAACCACCTCAGAGTACTCCTCAAATACAACTTATGAAGCAGATCTTAGAATAAACATTAGTCCAATTCATGAAGGTATCTCAAGGCAACATTGAAGCCTTTCGCCAAGAGTTAAGAAAATACTCAAGGGAACAATGAAGCTTTTATCAACAACTTAGAGACTTAGATTGGTCAAATATATACTCAAATGGCTAACATGCACAGGAGCTAATTTTGTAGGTACTGCTCTTGACGGTCCTAAGAATGAAACATGTATGATGATATGAGTGAAAATTAGGAGAGGGAGTACATATGAGAGTGTGGATAAGAGTAAGAAAAAGACAATTGAAGGAGAAAGAAAATGAGAGAGAATGTGTCAAGAAAATATGAGAATATTGAGGTTGAAGTAGAAAATGAGAGAGTTGAAGAAAGTGTATAGGAGAAGGAGTAAGAGGGAAATTTCATAAAGTTCATGAAGATATTAGTTAAATTGAAATCCCACCTACCCCTTTGCTGATATGCTAGCTCAAATTTCTGATTATGTTGAGTTCTTGAAGAATCTCTTGTCATTGAAGACAAAACTTTATTGGAACAAAGGGTGTTTCACAAGTCACCTATTGAGTTTTGACAATAACAAGGTATTAAAAATCATCAATTGGATATGCTAAACAATTTTTTCAAGTATACAAGATCCATAATCAAAGTACTATTCATAAAGATTCTGATTGAACAAGTTCAAGAGCAAAGGAATTTTATTTGAAGCTAAGAGCATCTGGAAGAATGCATCTGAAGAAATGCGTCTGAAGAAGTGCATCTGAAGAAATGCGTCGGAAGAAGTGCATCTGAAGAAACGGGTCTGAAGAAGAGCTCCTGAAGACACATCATCAGAAGCAAGGTCATCAGAAGCAATGGTCATCAGAAGCATATCTCGTCAGAAGCTACTTCACCAGAGTTGACAAAGGACAATGTACGAAGTGTACGGCCACGAACTCTGCAACCACCATCTCTGCAATCTTTGTCTCTACAACAAGACAAAGATAACAGTAACATTGCTGCAGACGTTGTTCCTTTAGTAATGGAATGGATTTGAATTTAGTTCTTCATAGGACAACTATCAAATCAGGCAAAAGATCAAGGGTG
>Ga0228711_1003254_pt1 | contig 25202 bp, 12 predicted proteins | sample MedpolnodulmetaG_2_FD_177996 | JGI IMG/M metagenome (GOLD analysis project Ga0228711, IMG submission 177996) | Root nodule microbial communities from Medicago polymorpha collected in Santa Monica, California, United States - brown nodules | ecosystem: Host-associated > Plants > Roots > Nodule... | reverse complement strand
CTATAGTGACGTGGGATTGATCTCATTTTTGGGTGTTTAGTCAAAAGATGAAGTAAACATAATTCTAATTCAAGGGCTCAACTATTCTAAGGTAAAAATTGCACTGTACAGGGCATATTAAACAAATGAATAGAACTAAGTTAATGAATACATGCGCACACAAAACAATTATGGATTAAACAGTAATCAAATGTCACAACTAGAACTCCAAATTTCACACATCAAAAATATTTACAAATCAAATCAAAGTCTCAATGAATTATCACATATACGGAAATATAAAAATCGAAGTCGAATTCAATTACATGTGAACAGACTGATTTTAATTATACAAACACATATAATAATCATTAACATTATCATCGTATAAACATTAGTATGCATCAATCAGGATTTGAAATCTAATGAATTAATCAGAAAACGAAAATTAATATATAATTACAGCTGCAAATTAGAACACAGATTTAACATGAATTATCATAAAAAAAATGGAAAACATAAACCCTTCACTACCCACATGATCATACAACCCTTATGGTAAATAGAGACTCCCCCCATACCTCTAGTTTGCAAAATTGATGATTTTCTATGGCTGAATCTCTCTCTAAGCTCTTATCTCTATTTATAAGCTCTAATTGAGTTTGTTACCAATCTTTTTAGTTTACTATATGTTCTCTAGGCTTGTTACTAATCTTTTCAGATTAGTACCTCTAAATTTTGTTACTATTCTTCCTGTAACTACATCACATAGCTATTCACACCTCCCTCTACTATAATCATTAAACACTACTCAGCTCACTAACTACACATCTTTTCTACCCAATTTTACTAATCCACCTTCGTTTGCACTCTACTTTCTTATTCTCTCTAAAAACTCTATTTTCTTCATAAACATTATTTTCTCTCACCTTTCAACCGACTAACCAACCTATCTACTTTCTCCTTACTTATTCTTCCAATAAATACAAATAATTAAATTAATACTACCTAACAACCAATACTAATAATAACATTAATACTAATCTTATCTAATAATATTATTAATAAACTAATATTAAAAATTGGTGTGTTACATCCGGGGCCCGAATTGACATTGGTTTTTTTTCCAACCTGGCACGCGTGAAAAATTGGCGCCCGAATGGAGGAATTCGGGGCCCGAATTGTCGCATCAGCATATTTCAGAAACGTATTTTTTGGACCAGATTTGTTTCAATTTTATGGGAGATACTTTTACTATAAATATAGACTTTATATCAGAGTAAACCTGGAGATAGAGGGGGCTGAAACAAGGGTTTAGAAAGACAACAACAAAACTAGAGTTTATATAGAGTTTGTCTCTTGGCAACCAAACACTAGGGTTTGAGGGTTGATTCACCTTGGGAAACACTATTAGGATTGAGTCTCTTGGTCACAGGAAGATATTGGGGCTTTGGGTAGAATTAGGCGGGAGACTTATTCTTGTAACCCATTGATATCTCTTTTGTAAAGTTACTCATCATTATAGTGAAATAGAGGGCTGCCCTCTCCCCTAGATTAAGTCAATTTGGACCAAATTGGGTAAACAGATTCTTTTGTGTTTTCTTTTTTTCTCTCTCGCTGTTTTCTACTTTTGGCTTGTGATTATAACTGTTCCATACACGTATTTTTGGTTGTTTGATTATCACTTGCTCAACACATCAAATTTGTTATTGATGTGATTTTTCATCGAATTCACAACAAACGTAAAATAAATTAAAAGATAATTTTGTCATTTCAATATATTCAAAGATGAAGTTGATTGTTGACCATAAACTCATAAAAAAAAGATTGAGAGGAAACTCATCAAAATACCATATTTCAATGGTAGTGCATACATATTGAAATTTCAGAGATAATGATGCTAATACAGTTACGTAAAGAACGTTTACATTCCAAAAAATCACTTACCTATGATCATGTAGATAAGTTTTGTCGAATTAAAATATCTATATATCATTATAAATTTAGTAACCAATCACAATCCTAGAAAAAATATTTTTAATAAAAAAACAAAAATAATATGTGATGCAGGTATATTGATTTGGACTTAGTTACTTTTGGAGTAAGCAACTCTCTCAAAAGTCATTTTCTTCTAACAAGTGTCCTTATGCATTGTAGAGTTCAATTTCATGTGCAAATAATAGCCAAATCAGAAACAATTTCCTATCTTCATCGTCATCCCCACATCTCATATGGTTCACATGTAGCCAATTTCCACATCAGACATTTTCAACCTTATTATCTCACTTTCTCTTTGTGTGGTGGCTACCCACTACACTAACTGGTAATAACGGTATTTAATTTTTAGCTTTATAATTAACTATTCCCCCATTTATTTTTTAAATTATCCTTTACATTTTAATAATTTTTGTTTATATAATATTTTTACTTTTATTTAAGTAATATTATCACTGAAAAATTAATATTATCTTGAACTATCATTAAAATGGATAATTATACTATTAATAATAATATCAATAAAATATTTAAAAAAGAATAAACGTATAGCCATTGCACTATGGTAATTAGCTTTCCACTAACTCCTATCACAATTATGATTTTTTTTTGTTCATACATTTTATTCACAAATTTATTTTACCTAAAAATAAGTATATTTATTTTCTTCCTCTCAAAAAAGTATATTTATTTTCTTAAAAGTGTATAACCTTAAATGACAAACAATGAGAGTATTGCAGCCCCACAATCTATAATTCAATCAACACTCTTTACTTGACCTTTATAACTACTTATTAATCTCTTGTTATTTATTTCTCATCCTTCCTAATATGGGATATTTCACACTTGGTTTCATACCTTCCTTCTTGACTATTGAACCAATACTCTTTTCAGTTATGGACTGCTGTGGTTCATTTTGATGGGTTAATATCTTAGTTATATCTTTTACAGTTAGTTAGGTGTTAGCTGCAACAAAGCATGTAACTTGTTCAAATGGAATTTTATTTCAGTGAAGTTTCAGTTTGATAACTTTAAATGAGATTAAAGAAAATGTGCCGAAACTGCAAAATTATTTTATACCAACAATCAATAACAAGACATAAAACAGTTTTATTTTTATTTATTTTTGAATGGCAGCAAGACATAAAACAATTGTGTAACTTTTTCAGTTTTTCATTGTATTTTTAAAAATGTATAATATGTGATATGGAAAATTGAATAGTTATGATTGCATGTTATTGGAAACGAATACCCATCAATCTCATTTTAGTTTATAATATATCATACAATATTATATTTTCAACAAATTAAGTGGTTAAATTCAAGTGGTTAATAAATTACACCAAAGAAAAAAAAACTTGAAGGTTAACAAAAAAATTATAGATTTTCAAAATTTACTCTCTAGTTTCTTTAAAAAATATTACATTTTTACTAACTAAATTTTAACTGCTATATTGATAGTATTTATCTATTAAAAGATATTAACAAGAGATATTAAATTCAAAAACAATATATCGAATAGTAATTCTTTTTTAAAAAAAGAAGATTAGTTACCCTAAATTAGTCCCTAAAAAAAAAATTACCCTAAATTAGTATGTTACTTCCTTAAAATGGATGAATTCTAGAGAAATTCTTGCATGGTCTCTTACATATTATTTATGAAAAAACCAGGACACTTAATAAAAAAATTAAAACATGTTGATTCTCTCTCCTATTATTTATGAAAACCATCTTCAAAACCGTATGGCCACCACACACTCACTTAAAAACCTCCGGGAAACTTCCACCACCAGCACATAAAGAGCAAAAACACACATGACAAATTGGACCATGTTCGTTGGTAATGCAAATTTATCACCAAAATTGATGACTGTGAGACCATTTTTTGGCAAATTATTAATTCATTATGGCTGAGTTAATGTCACGTTTGAAACATCTCAAAGGCCAATGGAGTTTTTCAACAGGAAAAAAAAAATTAAAAATGAAGGATAAGTCTACAAACAACTTAAAAATAACAGGCATCATCCATGCTTGAGCAGCAATGATTTGGGCAATTTTGAAGTTTCGAATTCGTTGGTAATAATGGAGTTTTCAACAACAATGACTTAAACTAAAGTACTATCTATATGGCGGTGTATCAGCGGAGGAAGAGAAACATTGTTTTAATTTTCATTTATTTTTTTTAATTTAGAAAAAAATGATGTGTCATGTTTTTGTTGGTTGTAACTAAAGATGACATGTTAAGTAAGAGACTATGCAAGAATTTCTCTAAATTCTATATTTAAGTTTTGCTTAATGTTTAACTCATGTGTAGAGTCGGAATAGGCCAAATGAGTTAGGTTTTGTGAAGACTAAGTTTGACTTGATCAAAATATTAAAGGCCTAGATGTTGTGACTTGTTACTTGTAGGTCTTCATAAATTTATCTTTACAAGTGTTTCAAATACATTGATAAAGAAATACATAAAAGAAAAGTTTGTCTTTATAAATATAAGTCAAACATTTATTAAAGTTATGATTACATCACTTATTTACAAAAGTCACTTCTTTTGATTTTTTAAACAATATTTTAAAGACATTTGTGAACATATTTTCCTTAATTTCAAGTATAAACCTGGTCTTTTATGGATCTTGTGGTAGAGCTCAAAACTTACTAGCTGAATTTTTAGCCATTTTAAGAGCCCTTCAATTGGCTTGAGATCTTGGTTACCGATCTATCATCATGAAATTTGGCTTTTAGTTAGCTTTTTGTTTGATCGTTGATACTAAGAGAAATGATTTTCATCCCCGTGCGAATTTACTTTCCCTAATTATATGAAGCTCTCTTTTCTTTCTTAGGTTGTCTCTTTTACTCATACTTTAAGAGAAAACAACGAATGTGTTGATCGGTTGAGTTCGTTTGATGTTACTATTGTTGGCTCATTGAACATGAGGATTTCTCCCTCTTCTCAATTAGATAATATTCTACTTACGGATAACTTCGAGGTATTTAGGCATAAGACTTCTTAATTTATTTTTATTGTCTTTTATTTCCTTTTTTAAAAAAAAATTAACTTCTAAAAATATCTTAATAAAAAAAGGTCTGACCTCGAGTCTTACATAACTAGGCCGTAGCCTCACATTGATCGGTACGACATATTCTCACTTATTATTATTTATTTTTGTAACAAGACATAAATTAAATATAAAATTTTATGTTTTCGACGCATACAAATTTATATTTAATTCATATTTTGTTAAAACTAGGGTTTCATGACCTAAATTAAAAGTAGACATCAAAAGTGTGAACTGAAATTTTTTAGAGAACTAAAAATCGAAGAAATTTTTTGGAGGGAGCAAACAAACTACAACTTTCGATCTTTTAGTTTTCTTAATTAAACCATAGTAATCCATTTTTAAACAGAGTATCTAACAATCCTCGTAGGATATTCTTTTCCTTCATTAATTCTCATATCTAAGCATTAACCACTTCCCAAACTGATGAGACTTCTATCTAGGCCATTAAATTTAAGATGTCTACACTTGCTGATGTAATGTCAAATGTCAAACTTTTTATTTTCAAAGTATTTAAACGTTTTTCTAATTTCTTCCATTCAGTGATAAACCAAAAATAAGAGTTAATGTGACATAATTACCCTTGTACTCTTCTTTCTAGATGGTCCAACCAAAACAGACCTGATGTTAATACGCAATAAATATGAAAACGATCGGTGCTGAATGAATATCCACAACTCACAATAAAAACAAATATTTTCCCCTCAATTTTTTACTCTTTATTCCATTTTATTTTATTACCATGCTATTTTTTACCAGCTTCCATTTTTATCTAAGCATATGGAGTGTGACACCCAATTCAGCCATGTATTGCAAGTTCTTTGCATGCTTAATAGGAGTACCAATCTCATGTATATGCTTAGTAGATCAGAAAATCACTAATTTGAGCATTAAATAAATAAAAGTGTCAAAATATAACATATAATACATCAGTTTCTTATTATAGAAGAAAATAACCTTTTTAGGTTTATCAAATAATGATCTATGATATAAACCAAATATATCAGTTATTCGATAAAACTAAAAAGTAAATTGTCTCGCACTACTAGAAAAAGCAAAATTAGTGATGGAAAAAATGAAATTCCTCACAAATTCCTTGGTCGCAAAATTTAGTGACGGAATTAGAGAGGAATTTCACGTTTTCCCTCACTAAATATCCCTCACTAATTTTGTTTTTTTAGTAGTGTCGTATAAAACCGAGATTGTATTGCACCAATATCTCTCCAATATGATCAATAGATCAGTCATATTAAATCTTGAAAATTACATTTATTAATTACTATTAAATGAATAGTTATTCTTTGACTTGGCCATGATAGTCCCACCGATCCTATTCACCATGCTAAAATTCATATTCACATTGACCATTAATTTTACAGAATCACATTGAGCATTCATAATTCTCGCAAGTTTTTTTAATAAAATTATGATGTCATTCCAAACATAGACCAAATTTTTTTAGATGGAAGAAAGTAAAAACATAGACTAAGTTTGTTACTAGGTGAATGCATGTTCTTGGTGGAAAGACTAAAAGCTAAAGAAAAAGCTAATTGTTTATCTTATTGAAATTTAATTAAATTACAAAGAAAAGAAAAGAACCTTAAGATGTTTGCTACATACATCAAACATGATTAAGGTAGATAGGTAACATCAGAAGTTGAAAGATTTAGTCTTTGGTGAATCAGCAATTTTGAGAGTCTCTTCAATAAGCTTTCTTGCTTTTCTGCTCTTTATCTCCACTCTCATACTCTCACTCTTCTCCATCTTATCATAAGGCTTCTTCAATTTCAATGATTTTATTTTGGACTTTAGTGTTCCTACCAATCTTCCAAGACCCATAATCCCTTTCTTGATTTGAGGTTTCTGGTGAAAAACAATGAAGGGTAAGAAGAAGAAAAATTATTGAAGAAAATGAAAATTTTAAGGAAGAGAAAAGAAGAGAGGAATACCTTGTTGCAGTGTTCTGTTTGGGAACAAAACACTCTTCACTCCACCGAGTAAGGATGCTAAAAGTAAAACAATATATGTTAAATAAAAGGATGTGTGTGTGATGACTATATATATTATTAATATATGTGATGTATGCAATGTTGTTAGTTGTTGTGTGTGAGAGAGAATTGGAAGGAAAGATAATATATTCATTTATTCTATTTAGATAGATAAAGATATAAAAATGTTTTTAAAAATAAAATAATTATGAGATGCGTTTAATAGTAGGATACATTATCTATTTTTTTTGTGTTCATATCTTTTTAAATGACATATTTAACCTATTTTAAAAGATGGAGAAGATCTTTATTCAATTGAAATATGATAATGAAACAAGTAAGAATGAGAAAATGAATGATGTCTAAGTAGTTTTGACTATGTGAGAGAGTGTGAAATGGTAAGCATTAAGAGCATGGAGAAAGGACCACGCATATGGTGAGGAATATATAGAATCTAACCCTTTTTTTCAAACCAATAAATAATGCATTTTAGATAATGAAATGAGTAATATATGGTGGATGTTGAATGTTGATGATAGTTTTGCTAGAAAATTTTACTTTTGATACTTTATTTTTAGAGTAATGTTCAATTTCTTCAAAGAGAAAAACTATGAGACCCAATTTAAGAGCTGAGGAAATATAAATAAATTTTAGTCCATGAGAAAAATAAATTGAGACAATTTACTTCATATGTTTTTTGTTTGATTGATGACGAAATATATTTAAAGAAGAAAAATTGAATTGAAAATAAAATATTATTTAGTAGTTTGATATGAGAGAAAATTAAAGTAAAAAGAAGAGAGAAAATAAATATGTGTATTTATAAAACAACATCAATGTCCTCAAGCAAAAATTAGATATGATAAAAAAATTAAAATGAGTATCTCATTACAATCAACGAAAATTAACAAAATATTAAAAAGAAAACAAAGAGAATAAAAATTTTCATTTCCTTCAAAGACAAATTTTGAATTTAATAAATTAGAAATAATAATATATTAATAGACAATACAAAATATAAATATGAGTAAAAACTTATATAAAAGAATAATGTTAATATATAAAACTAATATTGGTAAAAAAAATATAAAATTAATATAGAAAATACCACATCAATTATTGTATTATTAATTACTTGTTATTTTATGGAGGTTATTTGTTATAAATTTATTTGTTTTATATTCAATTTGAGGGGATTAGTTTATATTGTAGGCTCTACATTGATGTGTGGGACCTATGATAAAAATAATCCTTCCAAATTATGAATGAAAAACAATGAAAAGACAATAATAGTTAATTAATTGTATACTATTTTATTGTTTTTTCTAATCTTATTTTTCTATTAAAATTATTTTCATAATTTTTGTGCATAATACATAAATGTATAAAAGTATTTTCAAAATTTATTTTATTTTACTTTTCTTAATAAAATAATACAAGTAATTTATTAAATCAAAAAACTTATTTGATGGTTACAAAATAATTTTTTTTTTCATTTTTATTCTCTTCATTTTTATGTTTTTGTTTCAAAGTAAAATAAAGATGAACAATGCAATTTCGCTACATTTTAGAGATTACATGTGAATTTTGACGTCTTAGTTAAATTATGTGTTGAGTCAAGTGTTAGTGGTTAATCTCATATGAATTATAAATGAGTTAAGTGTTCGGTCTATAAGAGTAGTGACTTATATATCAAATGCTTTAAGGTCTTAGTGATGATGTGTGGTGTTCGATTCTTAGTGGTTCTGAATCATTAGCCTATTGTTGTTCTCGACGCTCTCCCAAACTTCCAACAACTAGTATCCGAGAATTGGTTTGATCTAGAGATATGAATTTTTAGTATACTAGTACATGGTTTCGTCTTCAAAGTCGATTTGGTCGTGAGGCTGAATTCAGACTATATGTCAGAAATGGCAAGAATAATTTTCTGTCTCTTGTGATAGTAAACGTCTGGGGGAGTTGATGGATCTTGATTGGTTTTTGTGTTGGCAGACGATTCATACACCAGCTTAAGATATGTCACACTTTGTTTGGTTTGGATTGTGGGGCTCGAAAGGGTCGTTTAGCTTGATGCCATTGTTGCTTGAACCACCTCAGTGTTGACTGACGGTTCAATCACCGCATCGAAGACCTTTAATTAGCTTTAGGATTAATTAGAGGTTGATACACTTGTGTGTTATTTTAATTTTTGTAGCACCCGTTTGGGGTCGACTTACACACTTGTGTGGTTTTTTAGGTTATGTTTATGTCCCCTCAACTTTTGTGTAATTTTTCATTTTTTTAATAATATTTAAGAGCATTTGACAAATGATTATAGTTGGGCACTAACTTAGTTGAGAGTCACTCTTTTTGATGTCATTTTGCTCTTGCCTTATTAAAATAAAACATTTAAATTGTAACAAATAAACAAACCCTGTTTATCTTTTTCAATGAAAATAATAATTTAACAAATATAATATAAATTCTTACCTTTTTTAATAACATCGATAATATAACATTAATATATGAAAAATTGTTTAAAGGTATGATTGGAATGATAAAAAAATTAGTCCAAAATCTTTACCCCCTTATATATAGTAGGCTTAATAGCAGTTTTAGCCCCCTAACTTTCCTAAAGTTGTAATTTTGGCCCCCTAAGAAATAAAACTAAAAAACCGCCCCCTAAGTTTTGCATGTGTGACAGTTTTGGCCCCCAAGAGCAATTTTGACTCGGTCTACGCTGACGTGGCACCCTAAGTGAGGTGCCACATGTTATTATTTTTTTTATTCTTTTTTTTGCCTTGGGAGGCCAAAACTGCTACAATTCAAAAACTTAGGGGCGGTTTTGTATTTTTTCTTAGGGGGCCAAAATCGCAACTTCGTGAAAGTTAGGAGGCGAAAATTGCTATTAAGCCTATATAGTATAGATAATATTGTTCCTATTGTAATGCAATAGTCCTATTTTAATGGGATTTAATTTTTTAATTAAAATTTAAAGTAATATATTAAATGTTAACATTATAAATAAAATAGTTTAAATGAAGGGTAATATAGATAAGAAAAAATCTAGCTCAAAACTCATGTATTCTCTTTATATAAGTATAGATAACATAATTCTTTTTTTTTTGACAAGCCAAAATGGAATATATTAAATCACAAGAGATGATTCACCTCGCACAAGGTGTGCAAAGGAGAACCACCCACCAAAATACACAGTTATAAGTCTGTTTCCCACAAAATAACACAACGGAAGAGCGTACAAAAAAAGAACTAAACAAGAACACCCATACAAATCAACGGATGCCGCCACCAGTCATTATAACTGAAAGCGAGAGTAGGCATTTTCGCATTTAGCCAAGAAAAAGACAAAAGTTTGATGCTGTCTGCTAACTGATCCAAGTCGCCGTACCTCTGGTTGAAGATCCTATTATTTCTTTCCTTCCAAATAGTCCAGACACTAGCATGCCAAATTACTGTCAAATAGGAATATGTCACTCTCGGTAACCCTGCTAAGTGACCAAACTGATGAAAATGGGCTGTAACGGACGCTGGAGCCGTGAAAGAAATGCCTAACCACTGATAAATACGATGCCACACCATGCTAAAATAATCACACCGAAAAAGAATGTGATCTGCAGTTTCACCTGAACCGCACCCACCTATGTAGAGAACATTATCATGCTGAATGATTCTTCTTTGGATGAGATTGTCTTTAGTTGGTAATCGATTATGAAGCAGTCGCCAAGAAAACACTAACACCTTGAGGGGGACTTGTTTCTGCCACACACCTTCAAACACTGACACGCCATGGTCTTCAAGGACATTTGTTGTCGACAGATAAGTGTAAACTCCCTTCACGGAATAGCCATGAATAGGATCCAGACTCCACCTCCACTTGTCAATAGTATTATCCTACAAAACAACATTATGCACCTGATAACATACTTCTTGTTTTTCTCATTTCATTGATAAAAATAATTGAAGTGTAAAATTTTATCTGATTATTTCATAATTAAGTTATTCAATTGCTAAAAAATGATATATGAAAATAGGCAAATGCTAACTAAATTTGGAAGAGAAAATATGTTACACAAAAACTTTTTATTATTATTTTATATATAAAATTATAGTTATTTGAAAAATTTGATTATTTAGTTAAATAAAGAAGAATTAGCCCGTCTCCCGAGAAGTCACTTGGTTGAGAGTTTCTCTCTTCAACCTATAGAAACTTGGTTCGAGACCCGACACCAGCAAAATAAAGAAGAATTAATTTGTAAATAAAATAGTTTATAGTTTTGTTTACACCTAAACATTATTATTGTTAAATATATTTTTAGTCCCTATAAAAATTCAAACATTTTGCTCCAGCCCCCTAAAATTTTCCTTCAACTTTTTCTCTTCTAAAAGTTTTACATCACCACTTTTGGTCCTTACTTTAAATCAACTCATGTGTATTATTCAAAATTTTCAATGAATATTTGCATGAAATATTATTTTCATGCCTGGAATAGTATTTTGTTTTTAGAGTTGGCTGCAACACAAGGTAGACTTCTCAAAATTGATGACAATACTATCAACAAAGAGAGGATGAATTATGCTCGATTTTTAATTGATACTCCTTTGTTGAATGAATTAAATGTTGTTGAAAATGTGTGGATTTATGGACGGTTGTACCCAATTCGTATTATTGAGGAATTGAAGTTGGTTTCACTGAGGATGCTTGTTTAGTCGAATGTGAAGATGATAATAAGTCACAGTGTTTGGCTCCCGCGTGTATGCAAGAAGATCAACCGTTAGTGGATGCACCTGTTCAACAATTACATAACTTCTCATACCATACCAACCCACTAAAATACAAATAGGGATCCGAAATGTGGTCAATATCACGAAGAAAAAAGAGAGGCCATCTATACCCAAATGACAAGATGACTGGGTTTTGAAATCAAATGAAGAAAGGTTGTTGAAAGTGATACTGTGAATCAACATTCTACTTCGAGTCAAGGGGCTATCGAGCAAGTTGTGTTAAAAGAAAATTCTAGTATTCCTACTGTTAAGCCTGTGGCTGAGTGCATTAAGGGGGAAGGCATGTCAAAGTCATGTGTTGGGACTAGTAAAAGCCGATAATCTAAGAGAAGCAAAGCGGTTCCATCATCAAAAACCCAGCAAACCGTACAGCCTCAATAACCAATTTACAGTCAGTACCAATTCCAAACCCTCACAAATTCCAATCGCAAACCTTCATACAAAATCCAAATCGACCTTACAACGAACCGGATCCAACAAAGGTTCAACCTTTTTCTTTTTTTGTTTATTTAGGTACCTTTTTTTTGTTGTAAAAAAAAAAAGAAGAAAAAAAAAACGAGAAAGAAGAAGTGAGGAAGAGAAGAAGATGAGAGAGAAATTGAAGTGGAAATAATGGGGAAACTGTACGATGAGGAATATTTATATCCCTGGAATCCAGTGTGGCGCGGTGTATGCTCTAGCATGCACCCTCGACTTCCTAACCCTTTGATTTTGATCTAACAGCCTGCAACATTTGCCTCTTGATCTGATCAGGGCCGTGGATCAAATCAATGGCCCATTTTGAATCCCCAGCCTTTTTTTTTCCTTTTTATTTTATTTTATCATGCATTTTTATTCTGCATTCTTATTTTATTGTTTATCATATCATCCTCCATTTTTAAATTTTGTCATTTATTTCATTGCATAGCCCTTAGAATATATTTTAAGTCAATGTAAATCATAAATGAGAAAAGGGTGTGTGTATCTTTTATTTCTTTACCGCTTTATATATCAAAAAATGCAAAAAAATTAGGTTAGAGATTATGTAGTGATCCAATGTCACTACAAATCCATGAGTTTTTATTTTCTTTGTCACGCTAGTTTATTCTATGTTCTAATTAATAACCAAAAATCACAAAAGAACTTTTTCTCATAATAAATCTTGGTTTTTAAATCAAGTGATCCCTTTATTTTATCCTTTCATAAATCAAAATTGCAATCAATCTTAATCATATTTCAAGTCATTTTCCTTTAATATAAAAAACACAAACAAATTTATTTTTGTCGCTTGGTTTTTTTCATTTAAAAACCTTTTTCAAAACTAATAAAAAACACACAACCAATCAAACGTCAATTTCTACCCCGAACTACGAGGTTTTGATCTCTCACGGGTACGTAGGCAACAAACCTAGTCCTTCCAAATCAATAAAAATGTAGATAAAATAGGCCCTTTTTTTTCTTTTCCTTTTTATCACTTTAAATTCCATTTTTAAACAAGCAAGTTTATAGCACAATTAATTAAATAAAATCAAGAGGTTCCCATAGAATACTATGGATATTTAGGGTGCTAACACATTCCCTAAATATAACTAACCCCCGAACCCTTAATCTTTTAAAATGGTGTTTGAACTTTTTTCCATTCTTTTGAAAATTAATTAAAAGTTCAGTCGTGAATAAAAGTGAGTCAAACGCTAATCAAATAGCCTTGATCTCCAAAAATGACGCGACAATAGTGCAGTTGCTTGGTGTGTTCTTGGTGATTGCAATGCCATTCGTTCTAGTGAAGAGCGAAGAAGTCGTTCAGTGATTAGCAGTAATTATGAATTTTCTCCCTTTAATCACTTCATTGTTGGTAATTTTCTCATTGACTTACCTTTATGTGGTCATAATTTTACCTAGTATTGTGGAGATGGTTTATCGATGAGCCGTCTTGATCATTTTTTATTATCAAAAGCCTGGATTACTATGTTACCTAATCTGTATCCAAGCGGCTCTTCTGAGAAGTATATCAGATCATTGTCTTATTATTTTAACCATTGATGAACAAAATTGGGGGCCAAAACCTCTTAGAATGTTAAAATGTTGGGAGGATATTCCAATGTATGTCGATTTTGTTAAAGAAAAATGTTAGTCTTTTCAGGTGCACGGTTGGAGTGGTTTTAGTATTAAAGAAAAGCTTAAGATGTTAAAGGAGAAGTTGAGGAGTTGGCACTTGAATCATACTTTGAACATTGATAGTAAAATTCGGGTCACAAAAGATCGGTTGGCGGCCTTGGATGGTATTGTGGAAAGCCGCAGTTTAGTGGCAAGTGAGGAGGCCGAGATGCACCTTTTATCGACTGACATATTGGCTTTTTCAAAACTGCAAGCTAGTATGCAGTGGCAGAAGTCGAGAGTTACCTGGTTGAAAGAAGGTGACGCAAATTCAAAAAATGTCATGGTATTATGTCCTCTCGTAGGCGGTCGAATTCTTTAATTTCATTACAAATTGATAGGGTTCTAGTTGAAAGGATGGCAAAGGTGCGTTACATTGTTTATCAAGACATCAAAAATCATTCTTGGAGGACACCGCAACTTAGACCGGACACTGGTGGTTTGGTGTTTAAATCGTAATCTGTAGTGGAAGGGGTTGATATCATTAAACCCTTTATGTTAGAAGAGATTAAAGCTGCAATATGGGACTGTGATAGCTTCAAATGTCCTGGAATGGATGGTTTTAATTTGAGATTTTTTAAGGACTTTTGGGATGTGTTAAAGATTGATTTGCTGATTTTTTTTGCCGAATTCCTCCACAGTGGTTAGCTCACTAAAGGCCTTAATTATACTTTTATAGCTTTGATCCCAAAGGTCGAGAGCCCACAGTGGGTGGCTAATTTTCGTCCAATTTCATTGGTGAGTAGTGTTTATAAAATTCTTTCCAAAGTGCTGACCAACAGGTTGAGAAATGTAGTTGGAAATGTTGTTTCTACATCTCAGTATGCTTTTATTAAGGGTAGGAAAATTATGGATGGTATATTGATAGCAAATGAAATTGTTGATGACACCTAGAAAGCTAAGAAAGATCTTTTCCTTTTTAAGGTGGATTTTGAGAAGGCGTACGATTCCGTGGATTGAGGTTACCTTGATGGGGTGATGTCTAAAATGAAGTTTTCGTTGTTATGGCGATCGTGGATTATGGAGTGTGTCACGACAGCAACATCAGTGTTAGTTAATGGGAGCCCGAAAGATGAGTTTTGTTTTGAGAGGGTCTGCGTCAATGGGATCCTCTCTCCCCTTTCTTATTTCTTTTAGCGGCGGAGGGCCTTAATGTGATGATGTCAACGATGGTTTCAAATGCCCTGTTCTCTCCTTATGTTATTGGGTCGCAGGAAATGGTGTATGTATCTCATATACAGTTAGCGGACGAGACCTTGCTGGTAGGGGTAAAGAGTTGGGCTGATGTTTGAGCTCTGAAGGCGGTATTAATTTCATTTGAATCTATCTCAGGTATGAAAGTTAATTTTATCAAAAGTTTGCTATTTGGTGTTAATGTAACTGATTCTAGGCTTAATGAGGCGGCCTCGGTCATGAATTGTAAGCATGGTCATCTTCCTTTCCTTTTCTTGGGGTTGCCTATTGGTGGGGATCCTCGAAAGTTACAGTTTTGGTATCCATTGGTTAATAGGATCTGTAATCGTTTATCTGGTTGGAAATGTAAAAATTTATCTTTGGGTGGTCGGTTGGTTCTGCTTAAGTCCGTTCTATAAGTGTGATTTTTACGGTCGCATATGGCTTTTGGTTTTGAAGTGGTTAGGAATTGATTCGGTTTATCATGGCAATATTTTTTCTCATTCGAATCAGTTTCATGGTCTTGGAGGCTTTTCCAAACATTCAAGGACGGTGTTTACCATTATCTGGATATCAATGTTATTTGTTATTTGGAAAGATAGCAACAGAAGGATTTTTCACAACAAGATGGACCAACTTGAGGCGCTTGAAGATAAGGTTAAACTCCAAACGTATTGGTGGTTGAAATCGTATTACGTTTTGTTCGATTTTGATTACCCCTTTTGGAGGCTGAATCCTTTATGTTGTCTACAAGCTATTGGTGCAATTGTTTTTTATGGTTTTTATCCGGCAGGTTGTAGCTTAACAGTTGTGTAATTCTCACTTTTCAGTGTCCTCCAACACATCTTGTGCTTGAGGAACTATTTATTGCTTTAATATAATTTCTCATAGTTTATTAAAAAAAATGAATATTTGCATAGATGTTTAAAATATTATAAGAATCTCTAAAAAAAAAACTTTTTAACAACATGAATTAAATATGAATTTTAAATTGAGATGTATTTTAAATTGGTCCCGACAATGACTTTTCTATACTTAAAACAATAATATTTGTTGAACGGTTCTAATATCACAGGAGTCTCTATGAATTCAATATTTATTTTTGATAGAAACTGAAATACATATTGTTATGCGAAGGATAGTAAAATCCTTCTTATCAATTTGTGAAATTTGGCAGAAGTAGGTTTGATGTTGACTTTGTTTTCTGATTTGGCTTGGTTTTTGAATGAAACGGGGTAATTTTGTTGAGCTGTGTGTGGTTAAATTGGGATCATTTTGTTCTTTCTATATGTTAAAGGGAAAGGAATTTGAAAATAACGTCTAATATCTATACCAACGAAATATTAGGTGTCGCTAAAGTTTGTGGTGACGGAAAAGAGCCGTAAGTAAAAACATTGGTAAGTTTTGGTTAGGCTCTATACCTATGGCTAAAATTCGTAAGTAAAACCAAATTGTTTTGACCGGCGTAAGAAATTAATGGCTAAAATTTGCTATTCATATGGATTTTCTCTGTAATTATATTCTATAGTGACAAAGTTTCTTACGGATAAGTAAAACTAAATTGTTTTGACCGTCGTAAGAAATTTAGTCACTATAGAATATAGTTACAGAGAAAATCCACAGGAATAGCAAATTATTGACTAGGAAAAAAGTTGCCACCGGTATAGGTATTTGGGACTATACCGTTGACAAATGATATTTACCTACGGTTTTATTATGTCACTAAAGTCAAGTTTCTTGTAGTATTGGCAAAGACAAGCAGATGGAGGTAGAATCCTACATGGTTTTGCTCTTGGATTTAAGCGAGTGGTTGAGTCTCAAATCGACTATGAATTGGCTAAATGTTAAGTATATAAAAGAGGTGTGATTTAAATACCTAATGCCATAAAGTTTTGTGTCTCTTTCTTTTGTGGTCCAGGATCATCAACTTGTTGTTGCTTCTGGCGCTCTCCCGAACTCTTCAAAAAGTGGTATCATAGCCCAGGTTCTACTTGGTGGGGAATCAAGAGTGGAATCTTATTGTTTGATCAATTATAGAATGCATGAGACTCACACTCAAGGGAGAGATTGTTGGGTTCAAATGTGATGTCTTACGTCGACTATTAATTGTCTAAATCATAGATAACTATATTCACATGTATCATACAATTGTAAGTGAACAAATAAATCTCGAAAAGATAAATTCAAAGCAAGGTGTTAGTTGGTCTCACAAGAATACACATGTTGACATTTTTTTAGTCTCACTAGAATCTTAATCTGTATATTTATTATCTTCTGCATCATATGATTATTTTCTTATATGTGCAAAAAATAGTACATTTGTACTTGTGCAACACCACAATGTGTGTATGCTCTACGCATGAGTATTTTATTTTTATGAATTTAAACTATCTTCAATTTGTGTCAGTCATACAATCTAATATCATTTATATGCACTGGTACGCCGTAAGCCGCAACATTGTGGGCACAATTGCTGCATCATGCCACAACAGATCATTTATAAATTTACACTGTAACGACGGCAATGTCGCAACCCAGACCAGTTTAAAACCATGAACTTTGTAATTGCTTAAATATGGCCCCGAATGTAAAACATTGATAAAGCTTCTAACTTCATCGCAGATGTTAAGTAAGCATCAATACTTCACCATGACGATCACAATCGAATAAGAACAGCCGTTACACGTGGAAACAAAAAAACAAACAAATGATGAATCAAATTATGCATAAAACGATACAATACAATATCTTTGTCATTATCAATGATAAAGGAACATGAAAAACAAATCATTTAAAAAACAATTGAATGGATCGTTAATTAAAATACCTAACTTAAAGGTGAACCGGTCAATCCCATTGAAATTGTGGTAGAACCCAAAAATGTAGCATCGTCCTGAAGGGACGGGGTAAAGATCGACTGTCAACACTTTCATCCTGCACATTATAGATATGTAACTCAAAACCATCTTTATCACTTTCATCAACAAAATAAATTGAATTCTTTTCCATCTTGGGGAAAGCAGAGGCTGACAAAGAAATCGAATCACCACGGTCTCTGACAAATAAAATATTGTCTTCCAAACTCTCAAGTTTGTTCATTTGTTCAAGTTTTCCACTCTGGGCATCCAGTTCTAATTTGTAAATATCAAAATTATATGAGGACTTGTCACACTGATCGATTAAATTTCTTCTCACCATCCATATGTCTCCATTCAACGATTTCACAAAATAAAGACTTTCACCATCACAAGGAGGATTATTGAACTTGAAGGATACAATGGTATGTGCAAGGTTGTCAGCAAATACCAGACCTTTATAAAAACAACATTAGTGCACCACAATTCATTTTTGTCTACACGAATCCAAAATGATTGGCTTGCTCTTTTGAAAGCGAGACGACCCCAATGGTAAATCGCTGCAACCACATAATCACTAGGGCTTGTAATCGGGTCAGCAGACAACGTAACCTTATTGGGATACTCAGAGGTGGCAGACTAATGGGAGCTACACTATACTTAAAAGGATTCACTAGTTTTATGGCTTTGTTATCATATTCTAATGCAAGCCAACCATGGCTAAAGCCCAAACACACTTTCATATTCTTGATGGAAGGATGGGATAATTCAATAGGGTACTCTTTTCTCACTAAGAATACTATACAAATATCTCTTCTTCGTCTGTGATGTTGTACATATACGATAATTTATGTATGAGAGGATCATCAACATAGGTGGGACATTAATCCTAAATTGATTATTTTTATGGTTAAGCTTCGCAATTGATAGCCAATTCTTGCACACCACGCCAAACCTAACATGATCTATGTGTTCTTCCAACTTATCAAGTACCAAACTAAGAGGATAGGCTTCTAAATTAGCCCAATCTACCTTCTGCATTGCTAAGTAAAGCTAACTGGTGAAATAATTTAAGGAAGTGTTTGGGGCAAAGATACTCAAAATAGAAAACTCCAATTACAAACTCTCCACCGTAAATTTACCTGCATAATGTACAGACAGAAACTCCATTTAAATATCTTTACTGGCCTAAATACTTGAGAGACTGTTTCAAAGGATTTATGAAACTGTTTAGGGCATGTTCATAAGTTGTTTTCATCTTATTTACATAAGCTCTTAAAAATAACTTACGGGAATAACTTATATCTTAAATGAAAAAAAAAACTTTATTTTTTATTATAGAAATAACTTATACAAAAGTTCTTATCGTAATAAGTGGTTATTCTATAAGCTGCAAATGAAGTTGTTTTATACAAAGAAGCCATATTTGCCATATTAAAGTAGACAACTATTTGTATTAGAGTCTTTTGAGAGAGCTTATGGAAACAAGCTTAAGCTTATGGCATGTATAAGCTCTCAAAAAATAGCTTATGCATAAACATTTACAATGATAAGTGTTTATGCTATAAGTGTTTAATTATTCTGTTTATCTACAACCTTGGTATTACTGAAAAAGAGAAAAATAAAAAAAGAACAAAACCAATATGCAACTAAGAGAAAGAAGAAAAAAAAAGATAAACTTTATGATAATGGACTATGAAGCACGGACACGTCTAGGACTAGACGCGTCGGTGTCCAACACTCCTATGATATTCCTACCACACATGTCGGACAACTAAGACCAATGTCCTAATTAAATTTTTTTTTTTGTTTACTTCGACACTTCTAGACCGGTGTCCACACTTATATACACTCATACGAGTCATGTCAGACAACTCAGACAAATTTTTGAAACACTTTTTTTTTTCCTCTCTTGGTTCCACAGATTGTAGATACAAGAGTTATATAAGTGTCTAGAAATATTGATCAATTATGGGGTTATAGAAATTAAAGTTGATTACAACGTTTTTAGGTTTTTTGATAGTAGATGAATAAACAAAGGTCAAATACTATGTCATATTGTTTTAGAACTTTTTTCAATCAAATAAATTGCAGTTAAATTTTATGTATGTATTTTGATTTGCATTTTAGACTGTTTATAAATAAATTAAGACATACGTAGCCGTTTCGGTGTTCTATATTATTTACATTGACGGTGTCGACATGTTTGTGTGTGTCCGTGTCGGAGTCCGTGCTTCATAGATAATCAATGCAATAAACAGAAAAATAAAAATCCAACCCATTTGTGGAGACTGGAGAATGAAAAGAAGAAGGAAGAAACCTGACTTGGTGCCGTTGGGAAAAGTAACATTCTGATCGTGAATGTATACATAAAAGGTTTTACTCTTCAATTAGGGTTTATTTCTTGTGTTAGGGTTTATTCAGTTAGGTTGGGCTTGCGTTTACAATTTCATGTTTTTGTCAACCAATTGGCGTTCAGAAGATCACTGTGCTCCGTTTATCTGCTCTATTTATTGCTATAAATTTCAAACAATATCTTTTATGAAATTTTGGTTAAAATTGTATATAAAGAAAAGAAAAACTACATATAAAGAAAATAATCTCTTTCAGTTCTTTTGAACTGACTTTTTCTCTTTCCAAACATACCCTTAATTTTCAATACAAATAACATATGAAACAAATAGATTAAAGTAAGTTTAAATATTAAGAAAAACTGTAAAAAAACATTATATTTGTCTCCCTGCAAAAAAACATTATATTTGTCTGATGTTTTTTTCTTTATCATTTAAAAAGTGTAACAAAGTATATGAGTATATTTGTACTTACTTTTTCATTATCCCAATTATATACTTAAACAACTTTTTCATTAATAATATTGTTGTTGGTGTCATTAAAAAATAATTTAGATTATATATTTTTTGTTATATTGTATTATTGTTAGTATCGTTGAAATAGATAATCATGATTAGTTTGATTTTTTTATAACTTGAAAGCAACAAACATTTATATATATTTAGTTTTAATCAAAATCAAAATTTCATAAAAAAAACCCCGTTCATAATTTTCAAACGTTACTGCAATAAAAAGAGCGAAAAGACGAGCACGTGAGTGCCTATCTTTTCGCTAGTTTTCTACAAGGAAAACATATACTATATAGAGTATCCTCATTTTCTGTAATTTTAATAGAATTATAAAAAATTTTCTTGTCATTACTCTAATAGATCAAAAATTTATTTTTTGTTCAAAAAATTTATCATGGAAGTTAAAACATCATATATTATTCAACAACATACATATTCAATAAATAAATAAAGACAAAAATACAACATATATATCTTAAAAAACATGACATGATATATTTTCCAACACCAGTAAGTTAATTTCTTTTGCAGTAAACAACATATATCATATGAATTACAACATACAAATCATTAAAAAAATACATTAGTATAACAACATATATGTCACCTCTTTCTCTTTCTCTTTTCTTTTCGTTTGTCTTCTTTGTTTGTTTTTGTGATTCGTCGTCTTAGCACGACTTTGATTGTTTTGATTTTTCATTTTTGTGGGGTGTATTTTTGATTTCGCATCTTAGTGCAATGTTTATTTGATTCGGGTTGAAATATTAACTTGGATCAAGTTCAGATCCAATCAATGACTTTGTTGTTATCAACGTTACAGATCCGAATATATGAATATTCTGGAGACTCGAATATAGTTTTATTATTTGTAAGTATATGTATTATTATGTTTTATGCTATTAACATGAATGTTGTGAGTTTGTTCGCAAATGCATTTTTTTTTGTTTTTGTTTTTAGCGACTTTGAATTTGTACTACGTTGATGTACTATATCAATTTGAATAAATGAATATCATTTATTTTTGTAATATATATATATATATATATATATATATATATATATATATATAATATGTGTGTGTAAGTATGTATGTATATATCTTAAAATTCATATTTTTTTTCTTCTTCATGTTTTTACAACAATCATAAAATCCAGCAGCGTACATGACATTTAAAAATTATTCTGAAAAAATACAGAATTATGAAAGAGAAGCGAGAACGGAGTCTGAGGCAAGCTACAAAGGAGAGGCGATAACATTGGCAAAAGACGCAGTTTGGCTTTAATAATGTTGCAAAGCGCACACACAAAAAAAAGTAGATAAATAGAAAAAATTGTAAAATAAAAGTATTAATTGTTGAAGCTAATTTTTACCACAATATCGAAGCTTCCAAATTATTCTTCAAGAAATAAGGAAGCTACAAAGGAGAGGCGATAACATTGGCAAAAGACGCAAATTGGCTTTAATAATGTTGCTTATTTAAGTATATTTTCTGTTCGCTATTAAGTTTTATTAGGATTAATTTATTCCGGCAAAGCGCAACCCTAGATTTGATACTTAGGTCGTGACATGACTTAATATTGATATTACTATATGGATGTTTATATCTTGATATTTAAATCTTGTATATTAATATCTATCTATCTAGGAAGTAAGAGATTAATAACAAGACGAAAGATATTGAAAGCGAGTTGACCCTAGTAGTAAGTACTTAGAAGGTGACATTACTAATATTGAGTAAAATCTTCTATGTATCAAGGGGAGTGAACCGGTCCTAATGAGACCATTGTCTTCGACCTCTTGGCAAGGTAGACGTTAATAGGGCTGCACGTTTGTATAACTACCAAGGGGATAATGAGAGTGCGCTATGTGTCCTAAGATTCATAGATGGGAAAACCTCTAGCAACACTAGCAAGGACCCACACTAATAATCCTTACGAAGGTGGCAGAATCCTATAAGATTAATAACCCTATATCGTAGCGCACATATAACCTTAGTGTGACCATCATACCTTTGGAAATTTAGGAACGATAATTTAAGTCTATGTTTCAATTACCTTTGAATTAGAAAGACCCCGCACGTAAGGATCACTATGCAATTAGCAGGTGCAGTTAACCATCAGAAGGATAGACCTAGATCAACCGAGATAGTATAGACCCCGCACGTACGGATCACCGTGAAGTGAATAAAATAGTCACAAGGAAGGGGGTTTGAATTATGACCCTTTAAAATTAAACTTGTAACTTAAAATTGATTCACAAGTTGTTTACTTGGAATAGTTAAGTTAGTAGTCTGACTTCAGAACGTTCTGAAGTTCATACGCAAAAACTGCTTAATAAAATAAATGTGCAGGTGTGTGTTGTGTATACTAAAATTAAAGAGTATAGAGAAGAGAGAAAGAACGCACAAAGATTTTTAGTGGTTCACCCAATGTGGGCTAGTCCACTCCTCACAATCTTGTGAGAGTTTCCACTATGATGCTTGAGATAACCTCTCAAATCCTGCACCTTACAATCCTTGTTCACTTGAACACTTACAACTCTGTATTCTCTAAGCCTCAACCGACTTGCACCTTCTTGCTAAGTTACCCACTTAGACTTTTACAACCTTTGCTCAAACTAACACTTTAATACCTCTAAAGCTAGATGAGACTTTCTTTTCTTCTTGCTAAGTTACCCACTTAGACTTTTACACCTTCTGCTCAAACTAACACTTTAGTACCCCTAAAGTTAGGTGAGACTTTACAAGATGTATGAAAATTGAGTGTTTGCAGAAACTCACAAAAGAAGAATGGAGGAAAAAGTTATCTTTAAAGAGATAACAGAAAAAATTGATTTACACAACAAAGAGATATAAGAATCTATGTGATGATCAATTTAGAGAAGAATGGAAGGAGAACTTATCTTTAACAAGATATGAAAGAATTGATTTACACTACAAGAGACAATTTGAAGTCTCAGTGATGATCAATTCGAATGCCAAAGCTTCAAACACATTTCAGATGTTTTCTTGTATGCTTTGCAATGATGCAAGTAATGCTGAGCCTTTGATCTCTATTTATGGAGTTTTTGGGCTCATAAAGCCGTTGTAGGGTGTCCAATGATATTATGCATGTGTCATGAGCCCCACAAGCTTTTACTTGAAATTTTGGGTAAACATTCTGATCAAGGATGAACTTCAAAATGTTGTTGTGTTCTTGATGATCTTCATCTGGGTTTATCATGATATTCATCTGAGTTCATCATGTATGAATGAACACATGAATTTCTGGGCTTATTATATGCGTTTCATATGAATTTCTGGGCAATATCCAAGAGTAGTGGCTTTTCCACATACATCAGAAAGTTGCTAGATAAAGTTGTTTCCAGATCTGCCTTAGATTGTGTGCAGGAGAGATAAAGTGGATCTGCAATCTTCAGGCTCATGCTTTGAGAGATATGCAAGATACTGCACTGTACCTGCTCCCTTATGTGTCTAACTCTTATTGAATCTGACTTGATCTTGCTTTTTGCTTTTGCTTTTTACCTACGGTACTGTTCACAGTTAAAGCATGTGCAGAGCTGAACATTCTGACCATCAGAATGTTCCATCTGTTTCACTTAGGATGATTTGTAAGACTAGCATTTGGTGTAATCAAGTCCTAATAGTGAAACAACACTGAAGAGCAGTGATTAAAACAACTAGGATGATATTCCCTTTTTGAATAATCCTAACACTTCAATGTTCATAGTCTTAAATGAACATTGAATATCCTTTTTGACATTAACCTTGTAAATGCCTTTATTGCTTGATTGATCCATGCCAATGTACTTTACTGGACATTTATTCATGTCACGTGTACCTTGCATGTTCTTGACAATGTTTTTGAGATTTTGGGCTTGTATAAGGACAACCTTCTGAACTCTGCTTGAACATTCTGAGCAACATTCTGAACTAACTTTCTGAACTCAGAGTTAGTTCATGAATTCAAATGTACTTTGATTTCTTGTATCTTGGTATGATTTAAACTTTGTTTGTGTCTTGGTTAATCACTCAAGAACGCACAAATATCAAGAACAATTAAAGTCCATTAATCCTTTAATCACCATAGATGTCTTTAATGATTTCTTGATCCAAAGTCAAAATCATTGTCTGCATAAGATATGTTCATGTCACATTTGTTCTTTCATGTTCTTGATGTGGACATTGATTTATGAGTTTTCTCTAATGAACCTTCTGAGCAACCTTCTGAACAACCTTCTGAACTCCTTCTGAGTACATACATAAGAACTTCAGAATGTTTCTTCTGGGCTCCTTCCTTTTTGACGGTTGTACTTTGTGCTGAACATTCTGATGTTCTTCAACACTTTGAACCTTATGAAGGTTGTTTATTTATTTCCTTCAA
>Ga0228711_1003253_pt1 | contig 25203 bp, 12 predicted proteins | sample MedpolnodulmetaG_2_FD_177996 | JGI IMG/M metagenome (GOLD analysis project Ga0228711, IMG submission 177996) | Root nodule microbial communities from Medicago polymorpha collected in Santa Monica, California, United States - brown nodules | ecosystem: Host-associated > Plants > Roots > Nodule... | reverse complement strand
CCCTCTACGATATTCGAAGAACATTCCTTCATTGGTTGGCCTTTGATATCTCTAAACTAGATTTTATAATAAGAAAAGTAATATGAACAAGCCCCAAAAAACCAAAGTCAAAATTCTGGGAAAATCCATAGGAAAAATAAGGCAAAGTTTCTATTCAACTATCGTTCTTCTTTTGTTTGTATTATTGTTCTCTGATTTTGATTGTCATTTGCCAGCTTGGTAAGAAAACTCAATAAAACTGGACCAATCAAAATCATTGTTGACATTCATCCAGTAATATTCCAATAAATGGAATTGGAAAGGCATCACTTGATGGGAATCTGTTTTTTTTTCTTTGTCAATCCTTGATGTGCTTGTTTCTCAACAATACACACATAGACCAACATAAGTTTGCGTTGGATTTTTACCACACATAAGACTCGTGGAGAAGAAAAATCCACACATAAAGCTTTAGTGCCAAATGATATGGAAAAAAACTCGAGTGACACATTTATTAAATTATAAGTGGAGAAGAAAAATGACCTCTTAAAGAGTTTGTATGGAGTGACACTCATCATATTACAAATCGATTTTATAAAGATGAATTAAACTCAGTATAAATACTTTGAGAATTCTACCATTTAAAAGTTTGATCATCTCCTGATACTTTTATCCAACCTCTCCTTTAGGAAGTCATTTCTCTTCTCCGCCACTATGGTTGGAGAACCTCAATTTGTTAAGTTTTTTGCGAGGCTAATCGATGTGCCGACTTGCAATGCTAGCTAATTTTGTTAGTTGCATAATTCAAACTAGAAGCAGTTGGTTTGTTTGTTGCTTAAGCTACAAGTTAGCTAAAAAAGACCGAGTTAGTTAGAGATTAACATGATCATATGGTTTACTTGTTAATCAAGTAACAGTAGTTTCTTAGCATAATCATCTTCATATATAGGGTTAATGCACTTTGTATTTTGTATCTTCTCCATTCAATACGATTCACATAGTTTTTACTTCATACTCTCTTATTCTTCTAAATATTTCATCTCACACAAAAAGTGTTTTAACTTTTAAATCCAACAAATTTTGGGCACTTGTCATTAATTTTTATTTGCATTTACATTGGTACTTTATCGGACACTCAACAATATATCAACATCTTCTAAGTAAAAAAAATACATCACACTCTTCAATCTCTTTCCACTCCCAGTTCTTTTGTGACTTCCATTTTGTTTACAAAGAATTGTAAAGTTTCCAAAGACACATGAGGATCAAAACTGATTAATAAGACCGACTACCCAACATTATTGTCCCACCTTCACACACCACTATCAATTCCCATGCTTTATTTGTTTACCTAGATTCGTTTTACCTCAAGGTTGGTCTCAATTTTTTATTCTATATAAATAAAAAAATGGAACAAAAATAATACATAAATAAAAAGATTAAAAATTGAACAAAATTAATCATAAAAAGAATGGAATAAAAATAATACATAAAACATCTCATTTTATTAATATCATTGATACAATTACAACAATTGATACATTTTATTCGAATTTACTAAATATACTTCTTTAGGGTAAAAAGAGACCAACCTTGGGGTAAAGAGAGACCAACCTTGGCGTAAAAAGAGACCGATCTACGTGGGGTAAAAAGAGATCATCCCTTGGGGTAAGTCTAAATCTAGTACTTTTTATACCCCAAGAAGATTCTTTTTACCCACGGTAAAAAGTTTTTGGGGTAAAAAGAAGGAGATTGAGTTTTACCCCAACGGTTGACCTTTTTTTTAACCCAGGTCGATTAGCCTATTTTTACCCCCTCGATTGGCCTCTTTATACACCAGAAGGAGATTTATAGGGGGAGAGAGTGAGGAGGAAAGAATGTGAGATGATGTGAGACAATGAGGAAGTTTGGAGGGGTATTTATAGGTGGTTTAAGGTAACATAACACTTAATGAGGTCAAAAAACGTGAAAAAACTTTTTAAAAAAAAATTGTAAAAACATAAAAATGCATTGACCACCGTCCAAAAAACGTGTGTTCTTAACCTCAGACCACCGGCCAACCTGCATGAGTTAACTTGCGCACCGGCCAGCGGTGCGTGAATTAAGTCAGACTGAGCTCTATTAGATGCGTGAGTTAACTCACGCAAGGTATTTTTTGGAAATGCAGTTGGACGCGAGTGACTTTTGTAGGGTAAAGAGCAGAATTCAACAAATAAATCCACCCAAACCTTAATACTAATATTTTTTAGATCCCAAGAGTAGAGAGAGAAGCGGCGACAATGCAGAAACACAGATAGGTAGGTATTGAGCTCTTATTATAATCTCTTTTAGTCAATTTTATGTTATAGTGTTTATGTATAGAAAATTTCATACAATTTTTTGATTTTGAAAGAATGATGGAGGCGAAGGACGAAAATTGTAAGCATTTCTTTAAACATAGCAATAAAATCTCCTTTTGATGATACTCATACTTATTGTCCTCTCTCAGATATTCGTAATCGTAATCGAATTCGGAAAATTGTGGAATCCAAAATTGTTGAAGAAGATGGTTGTGATGCGTCAAAACTATATATAAAAAAAAAAAATTATACTAAACCCAATTGCTCGATATGAGGATTCTGCAGTCATTGAACTTGGAGAATATAAATGGTATTCAACTTTGAGTGAACCATCAGATTCGTCCTTGAATTTTCACGGGCCGGCCAAATTCATCCTTTAATTATGCGAAATATCAACTTAGTCCATTAGCGATGCTGATCTGTTGCCCTGCATGCTCCATTAGCGATGCTGATCTGTTGCCCTGCATGTTGTGTTGTCTTATACACGTGGCAAGAAGGAAGCCACGTGTTCAAGGACTAATTTGATTGAATTGGAAAAAAATCAAGTTTTTCCTTTTCTGTTTTTTTTTTTTTTTGCTTTTCCCATTTTGCCCCTGCATTACCCATACCTCCTTCCTCACATTTCACTCAGAAACATCAAAAACGTCCTTGATCCTTCTCCTTCCTGCTAAAACTTTCTCCATTCTCAACCTATGGTCCACCCGGTTCGACTCAACCTACTAAATTCATGGAGTTTATACCAACTCCCGGATTTCCAAAGAAGTGATGCTTCGTGAAGTTTAAAAGATGTTTTGGATTTGTAATATGTAGGCTTATTTGAATTATGCCCATAGTTGGGTTTCGTTTTGCTTATCTTTATTTAAGACTTATGACTTGTTAATGCCCCATAGTTGAGTTGTTTTTGCCTATGTAATTTCTCAGACTTATGACTTATGACATATGACTTTTGCCTATGTAATATTTCAGTTTCAATTTGTGTGTTCTGGCTTTTTTAGTTTATTTCGTACACATATCCTTCAAGGATCAATTTGATATCTGATTAAACAATTCAGGAACTTATTTGATGGTTTTTAATATAACGTATGGATCTATTTGATAGATAGAGCAATAATATAGGGACTAATTTAATGGAAATATTATTACAGAAATGTTACATTCCTCAATCATCTTCAACCTCTTTTCTCACATCACCATTAAACTTGGTGCTTGAAGACGAAGTTCGACTTTCATAACTGTTTTTTCCCATATTCCCACCCCCGCGTCATTTCAGATTCAATTTCAATAGTTTTTCTTCAAAACATTTTGAGGATTTTGACTTTCAGATTTAATAGGAAAAAGTTAGGGTTTGAATATTTTTGAATTGGGGAAGAATTGGACCACTTATTACTGGAGGAAATTTTGGTGATTTTGGAGTGTAGATCGCAGATTGTGTAATTAGGGTTACAATTTTATACAATTGGGAAAGAAAGAGCCGTTGGGGAAGAAAATAGCCATTTGGGAAGAAAGCCAAAACATTTTCTACAAATCAATCAGTTTAGTCCTTTGAAATGTTTGTTTTTATTGGTCAAATTAGTCCCTGTCTATGTGGCGTCTGACATGTGAGAGTTAACGGCCACGTCAGCCCCGTTAACACTCCGTTTGAACAGAAGGACTAACTTGATTGACATTTAACAAATTCAGGGATTAAATTGATATTTCACATAATTGAGGGATAAATTTGACCGACCAATGAAAATTCAAGGACAAACTTGATGATTCACTCATTCAACTTTCTTAATTTTCTATTTTATATATTCAAGAGTGAATAATTGTAAAGATATAAGTAAATATTGATATGCCAATACAGGACTTTCATAGCTCGTGAGATTGAGGAGGGAAAGTTGCAATTTGATTTTCTTGCTGACATAGACAAAAGTCCAAGGTTGAAAATTTATGCACTGAACACAATAGCCATAATTCGTCGCAGTGACCCCCTGCTAACTTATTGTTCAGGTAGGTTTTTAAATAATGTGTTTATTATTATTAATTTTTTTAAAAAAATTACTAATACTAACTATAACTATTTCATTTGAGTTTATTCAGATTGATTCCACTCGGTCTCTAAGGCTCACCGGGGGTATATATTTCATCTTGAGCATGCCGGTGAAGGTTTTCTTGACCCTAAGGGTAATCTTGAAGTAGAATTGCAGATTCAGATCTTTGGGTAAGTCCTTATGTATGCATTAGAAATCTCAATCTCATTCTACTGTTGTTGGTCAATATACTCATATAATTTTTACCATATTACTAACTATATTGACCAATAATTATAAGCATTGGGTGTCACTGAATTCCATGCAACTCAGTATCATTGTTTTTAATGCACAGACAACATGTCTTCCAGCCTCTCCTTGTAAAGAAGTATCGAGTTGAGCTTCTTTCGACCAACAAGCATTTTGTGAACATGATTTGTTCTAGTTTTTTTAAGAAGACAATAGATAACTTGAAGAGCCTGATTGACGACGAAAATAAATGGAAAAGGTATTTTTTTTACTTTTTTTCTACGAGTAAGTTGAAAACGATATTTTATTTATTATTATGGAGTTGACAAAAGAGTCACAAACTTACGTGATATCGTTAATTTAATTAATAGATGTGTAATTTTACTAATATATGGTGGAACGAGTAAGCATCTCGTCATTAGCCCCCGTAAGCAAAAAAACAATAAATATTATGAACATATGCTATTCTATGTTTAGCATGTCTTAGTTGATTCGGGTTTTTTTTTTCCTTCTTTTTTTTATTTGTTTTGTTTTTGAAGCAATGTCTTGGTTAATTAGATATTCATCATTTGTTAACCCAAAGGGCATTACGAGATATTCATAATGGCCTTCATGAGTTCAAAATTCAGTCTTGTGAATATCACCCTCTTTCATTCGAATCTGATGATGCCCTGATGGCCTGATTTCAAACAGATCAGCATACTCTCCCCCAGGTTGAGCTCTAAATGCCAAAATAATAGTAACAAAACAATATAACAAATTATGGTGGCAAATAGTGATATTTTTTTATGTGAACTGTGGGATAAATTCCCTTATAAATACTGCAATGTTAAACAATGGATGGATTAATAATCTCCTTGCAGTAATGGAATTTACGAAGACGATAAACTATCACCAGGAGAATGCCCTCACCGAGATGAGAATGGTTCTCACTATTCCAGTCCCACTTCCATCTCCAAAACCAGTATGCTCTTCTTCACACCCCTTCGGTCAATCTTCTCCAAATCAATAGCTCATCATTCCTTTTTCTCCCATTGACTAACGGTTTCACATGTTCCCCTTCTTTCTCTTCTTTGCTTCCCATTTTACCCCTTCTCTTATACACATATATCAAATTGTGTGTAATCTTACTATTAGACGGTTATCCTTGATCTCATACTAATTTTATTGATCCTAGTGAACTTGTGTAGTGTAATTGTGATGAAGTTCATAAGCATATATGTAGTCATGGGACCTAGAAAATGACGAATTGTGTGATTAAGTTATGATTTTCCTAAAGGATTGAAACTTGGTAAGTTTAAAGAATATATGTTGGGAAGCTAAATATTAGATATACATGTAAGAGTAAAACATAAGGGAATTTATCAGTATTATTCGAGTGCACAAGAGATGTCTTTAATATCCTTACGGAGAGATGAAAACCAGTAAATAAAATGACTCCACTAACTAAAACGTGAATTGTGGAAGGACTAAGTCAATTCCACTAGCACTTCCTTAGAAATAGGAATAATTAACTGCAGGACAGGAACAATATAGCCAAGTAATTCAGTTTCAACAGTACAAATGTTGTACAAACTTTGTAGGAGTCTAAGTTTGTATTTGATGCTTTTGTAGGAGTCTATCTATGTTGTACAAATGTTGTGAATTTAAATGGGATACTCTTAATTTATGAGGATTTGTCTGTTCTGGATACAGTGAGAGCTAAACTTCATGACTTGGTTATAAATGCTGGAATTGAAGATCACCATGGCCTGTGAGTGCGATGCTTCAATGATGATGATGAAGATCGCGGTTTACTTCTTTCAATGATGATGATGCTTCATGTACAAAAGTGAAACTCTGAATTTGTAGTTTACTCGCATTGTTGTTTAGTTTGTAGCTTTGTGCTGCACTTCTTTATCTGTTGAAGTGAAACTTTGAATTTGTAGTTAATTCATCCTATGTTGCTTTATTAGTTCTTTAATAAACCGTTTGTTGATTTAGTCTTTACAGTTTTCTTGAGATTTTATCTTGGTGTTTCCATGCATGGTTTCTGCTTTGGTGTCAACTAATGACAGCACATTGTCATTCTTGTTGGCATCCAACTTGCTAGCAATTAGCACCTTGCTAGGGTGAGATGTTTACTGTCCTGGGATATTTTTTGGGTTTAAGTAAATGATGTAGTAACTGGTCCAATTGAACAATTCATTTGAAATTTATTTACAACTGTGAAATAAGTGTGTACAGGTGGATATTGTGATTCTTAAAGGTTTCTCGTGTAACTTGAATATAATTATCAAAGAAAGTTATGGTTGTTGGATCAAAGATACCTAATAAACATCTTAAAGCACTTACAGAAATAGAGAGAGTATAGAGAAAGTGAGAGGGAAACAGATGGCTTAATGGCTTAAAACTTAAAACCTGTATTGTTTAATGTTTATTGTATGTATGACTAAAGTACTTCTATACAAGATATTTTTTTCTTTTCTTTCCTTTTTATGCATATAGGAACATGCATAGAATCCTCCATTTCACAAGCTCCATATTAACTTCAATAAAATTTGCAGTAGCCTATGATTTTCTTTCAACAAAATATATTTATTTTCAAGAGGATTTATATTATTATTTCCATTTTTTTAGTACCAATAATAGAATTCTGCGGTGCATGATGATGCACAAGAGGATATATATGTTTTCTCAATTTTTATTATATTTTCCGTGTTTGTTGAGTTAGGTAAAAACAATTTGTGGACATTGTAACAATGAAAATACAGCTATGGACCAAGGGAAAAATTATTTTGATCATTACTATCAATATTTGTACTTTTAGATGTAGTTGCATTTGGCTGACAAAATTCAGAAATTAGGCAACATTTGCGAGAATGATTTTGAGTTCGGGCAACATTTGACAATTTTCGTGTCTCTTTCAGTATGAGATCCACATGCTGGAATTGAAATGTTGACCATGACCACTACACGTCTACACCATGATTCTGATGAAGCAAGAGACATGCGTTGACTCATTGCATGAGTTAAGGTTTGAACATCACTGGTTGGGCAATTAGAATGTTCTAGAGACATGGATTTAGTCGCATATGAATCCCACGCATTGATTGACAGAAGTGAGAGAGCACAAGTAAAAAAATCTTGTTTATCATTTGTATCAGAAAATGTAATGAAATCTTCTACACCTGCAAGAGTTAAAAAAATTCAGCACAAAAAATGTGGCGATAAATGTGAAATAACCTGGATTGTTACTCTTGGTTGCAAGCACTTTGAATGTAAAATGGACATTGAAATCAACAGAAAACATACTGACAGAACTCGGGGGAGCTTGCTGTTGTGCATGTTTTGCCAGGCTAAATTTGTAGCAGTCTTTGAATTAGCAAATGGACTCATCTGTTCCTTCCTATCTGCAGAACCGTTATATTAGAAGACATAAGAGAATAGTAAAATTTGCATCGTCGCGAAATGAATGACTTGCAATTAACTATAACAAAACAACCAAAAGTGGATCTTCTTTGGTCTAAGTTTTGACTAACAACAAAATGTCAAGTTGTATTTTAACTAAATCAGGTTTTAAGATGGCATACTCGTAAAATTAATTGAAGGGGTTAGAACTTAGAAGGTTTAAATTGTGGCAATAATATTTTAACTATGCATATTTTTCAGTGAATGGAGTTTAGATGAGTTAGGCTCCGAGATTCATCAAGGTCAGATCAAGCCTCAACTCTCAAAGCTTAAAGAACACTTGAAGAAATACTTGTAGATCACGGACAAAAGAGATCCTCATATCGACCACAAAAGTTAAACTAACAATCTTGTGGATGAATCGACATCTTATCACGTTCATTGAATCCATACTCGCAAGTTGAATAGAATATGCATATTTAGTGCAAGAGAATGAAGCATAGATAATCCTATACCAAATCTCTTACTGGTCACTACTTAGACCAAGTGCAATGGACCTCTTGAAAGGCACTCTCAACATGTTGAACCATTGTTATGGAGTGTTGAAAATGATAGAAAAATGAGGTGGAGGGAAGAAGTGATGAAATCATTCAACTACGTTGAGTTCTCCAAGCTGCCAGGGACGGGGTGCCACGTGTCAGGTTTTTGTTAGCTAACGAGGGCGTGTGTAATGCACTCGTCGACAGACGCGAGTGGAGGACAGTGGGACGCAGAGAGAGAAGAGGTGAGAGAATAAGGTGCAACACATGGCGCATCCTGATTGGCTGTGTGGATTTATCTCATTTTAATAATTTGAACTCAATTATTACATTGCAAATTTATTTTTTTATTTTTTTACCAAAATTCATGATTTTTTTTGTCTATAAATAGAGACTTGGTTCATTTGATTTGGACACAGGAAAAAAAAAACAAGTTTTTCACTATCTTAATATTATTATTATCTTTCTATTAGCTTTTTTTAAGTTTTAATCTTCTTTTAAGTTAAGAAAATAAAAATAAATTATTTTAATAAATTTTGTTTTTACAAAAAAAAATAAAAATTGTTAAGTGTTTTTTAATTTAATTATAATCGATAATTGGAATTTTATGTAATTATAAAAACAAAAATATAAAATTAAATAAGAATGAAAAATAAATGGTGGTGGGGTAGAGTGTTGAATGAAAAATCATTGGAGAGGGTAAAAGTTGAATGAGTGTTGAATAAGAGAGAGAAAGTGATCTAGAGTGTTGGGAAGAGAAAAAGTAGGTGTTGAAGATTTTTACCATTGTAAATAGTCTAAAGAAGCATTAGTAATTAAGATTATCGGCGATCATGAATCAGTTTAATGCTCACTTTGTTTACTTATTTATTTGTTAGAGTTGATAGAAACAAACAAAAAAGTTTGATTTATCAAATCTTTAGTAGCATCAAGATCTACTGTACAAGAAGAAAGTAACAATTCTGCGGTTACAAAACTTCCAATAACAGGTACAGTGTACTTAGTACCAAGGGTGAAATGGTGAAGGGTATATCAACACCAAGGAGATTCAATGAGCAGACAACACTTATATTGGTCAACTTGCGATTTCCCTCCTCAAATTGTAAGTTTTGTCAATTACCCCCCTTAAAATTAACAAAACTTCAATTACCCCATAAAATTGCATAACGTTAATCAATTTACCCCCTCCGTTAAATTTTTCTGTTAACTGTTTACGGTTATGATCAAATACCCCCTGAAATTTTGCACTTATGTGCAAAATGCCCCCAGAACTTGAAAATTTATATTTATTTTTTTTAATATTGACTCAAAAGATATTAAAGGCAAACAATTAACAATTATTGATTATATAAATCTTTATGGAATGTATGTTTATGCAACTATTATTTGTCGTATAAATTTTTATGGAAGGGATGTTACTCTCATGTGTTTTAAATATATAATATATAGCAGACTTTTTTTACACAAGTTGGTAATTATGTTAGAGTATGCAGTCATAAAGTACACATGTCTTTGATAATTGTGTGTCCATAAAGAAAATTCACAGGTTAATATCTGCAGAAGCAAGAAGAAACAAAGCTTAGGTTTGTGAATTTGCAACTTAATTAATGATATAATTTTTATAATGCAGGAAATGCCATATCTATTTATGCAGCATGTTAAATAGATTGCGTCACAGATCTTCTGCATGAAGCTAGTAGATCACATTGTCCTACAAAGTTTATGTGACAAATATCAATTTTCTGCTGCTATGGCATTCTTGTCTTGGTTTATTTCAACAACTTGATATCTTTTTAATGTTTGGTTTTTAGTTTTACCTTGTGAATAGAATTTTGATGACAATAGGTACAATATACTACTTGAAGAACTGAATGTATGATTTTTGATAAGGAAAAAAATATAAATTTTTAAGTTTAGGGGGCATTTTGCACATAAGTGCAAAATTCCAGGGGGGTATTTGATCATAACCGTAAACAGTTAACAGAAAAATTTGACAGAGGGAGTAAATTGATTAACGTAATGCAATTTCAAGGGGGTAATTGAAGTTTTGTTAATTCAGGAAGTAATTGACGAATCTTACAATTTTGGGGGAAAATTGCCTATTTACTCCATTTACATTTAGCAACATCTTGTTTTGGTGAAAATGATTCAAAAATTAGAGTCACTGACTCATTGGTAGTACCTGTGATGCAAAAAACTAGTTATTATCAACTCATAAATACTTGACTGTTTTCTTCAATTTGAGGCAAAATACTATTGAAGTCTTGTTCCATTGTATGGCCATTTTTACTTTCCAATTTACCTCAAATTTCTTATGTTCCTATCCATAAATATGCAGTAAAAATATCCATGGCTTGGAAAACCTTTCTATGAATGGCTAGTTGTGTATATTTCCCAATTGACTTTTTCTTCCACGGTTGTTTTTTAAATGCAGAATTCCAAACTCTCGAATGCAGTCCAGTAATTAAAAGCTTGAAAGAAATTTAAGTCAGGGTCTACATGAGCTTAATAACAACAAACATTTCATCAGTTGGACTAATAATAAAATTTATAAACCTAAAGATGTTGGTGTCCTAGGTTGTGCTTGTGCATCATACATGATGATTATTAACTTATATAATCAAGTTCAACAAGTTTTGTGAGATTGCTTTTATGAAAGGGGAATTTACAGGTTCAAGATTTCCAGAATTAAACATCACTTGTAATAAAAATGTCTTATGATGAAAAGGATTCTGCACCGCAGAATAAGACTTGATAGTTGATATGAACATGCATATGGATGATTTATGGTGTGAAACACTAAGACTAAATCCACAACAAAAAATATTACCAAAGGATAACTCACATCTTCAAGTGTGTAGTAACAAGTCATAACATTGCATACGTTAACCAACTTAGTGTCACAAAAATACTTTTAAAATTACCTAGATCTAAAAATTGTAGCTGAACAAAACTACAAACTAATGGCCACAACAAAATCACCAATCCAAGTAGTATAAACAACTTTGTATTGCTTAATCATTGTGTTGTATTATGAATAACTTGGACAGTGAAAAAATCAGTGAGCAGTTAATTGAATAATCATGCAGACACAGTCCAGATGCCCGGCACAGCATCACCTACACTGTAGTAAGCTGCACCAAGGGAATCCATATATCAGAAGTACCTGCTTTAATCATCACATTCTTAACTACCCCAAGTATAATAAATAAACTCACAATGCACTATTAGACTTTGCTACAAACATGGCCAGATTAATTAACTACATATACAAACTACAAAGCACCTACATGTAAAACATCATTCCCACCATCACACACAAACACAACAGCATTTCTAAAGCCGAAACACTTTGTTGTATCTATTATCCTTAATAGCATTAATTCATTTCTTAAGTGCATATGCATATGAGTCAAATAACATGGTAGATATTGAAAATTAACATCCAAACTGCATTATATATAACAATATCAAATAAAAAACAAATCAAACGAAGACAACTGAATACATTTAAAGAAGAGTAGGATACAGGTTATGGTTGTGATGTAAGGCTAAGGCATACTTTGACCGCAACAGTGCAATGGGTGGTTTGGTTTCTCCCGTCCTCATCTATAATTCAATGTACTCCAGATGAGAACGGAGGAATGCAGATTATCCAATGCCCTTCACGGACCGCTCTGGATAGTTTAAAACCCCGAATCAAGTTAAAGATGAAATCAAAACCAAAATTTCAATACTCATGTAGCATGAGATTTATACAGATCTCACTATTTTGAGCTATAGGTTCAAGAATCTGAGGTTTAGGTTATTAACAAACACCAAATCAAATGAAAACAAGTTAAATAGAGTAAGAGAAAGAGTGATGAAGTGGATGGTTGTGATGTATTGGCGTTTGGAGGCGGATTTGTGTAGAGAGCACAAAATCCGTACTATGATACCATATATTTGATGTTTAGGGCTTGAAAAGCAGAGCACCCCATAGAAAACCTATGGGTATTTCAGAGCCACAATTTAATACTGCTCTCCCCTATATTGCTTCAGCCCTCAACTTCATCACTTACAAATTAAATTAAAACAAATGTTTCTTGTAAACTAAAAACGAAAACTTTCTATCACAAAAATCAAAATCAAAATAAAAAAATAAATAATAACGCAAACTTGCAGGACTTGGGAGGATGAAACCCTAAGCACTTGTTGCCCCTGTGCATCTGCGTACTTATAAAACGTTGCAACGAGGGAGAGGAAGTTTGATGTGTTTGTTGGGCTTGGATCAAAATAAAATGGGCCTGAGAATAAGCTTCGTATTTCATCAAGATTGCATTCGTTCCTCGTAAGGTAATTGCTTTTCCCACTCCCACAATTCTCATAGGGTCCAGCCGAATTTTAAAATTCAGACGTGTAAAAGATTGGGGAGTTTAATACCCTTTTTTACACGTTTGAATTTTAAAATTTGAATAAACCCAAAGATTTTGAGAAGTGTAGAGTGGGAAAAAACAGTCGATGTCTAAGCATTGTGGATATGCATTCTCTCATTTTTTCATCTCTTCACTTTTGTTTAGGTTTTCGATAAATAAAAGTTTGAGTTCGGTGTCCTCATAAGTTTAACTCAGTTGATAGAGACAATGCATAATATATGCAAGGTCCGGGGTTCAAACCCCGACCACAAAAAAAAAAGTTTGAGTTCGGTCATACTCGTTTGCATATTAGGAAAGTGGAATTTAAGATTGTCCATTCCCTAAAAAAAAATATTGTCCATGAACATTTTTTGAAAAACTTACTTACATTTTTAACTAAAATAATTGTACACGTATTTAAAAAATGTGTTATTTAAAATTATTTGTTTTGCTTGGAAAAAAGATGTGTTTTTAAAATTAACCAAGAGCAGTACAAAATTGTAACAAAAAAAAAAGGTTTAGTAGCACTTTTTAAAAATGTTTTTAATTATTTTCTTGTGAACCGACAAGTTCAAATTTCACTTTGTCGATTTGTTTTGGACAAACTCAAACTTTGATTTTGACGATACACAACTTTTTATTTACTTATTTTTTAAGATGAAAGGTTAATTTAGGTATTTAAGATATGGGTTTGTCTAAGATGTGCAACATTGCACATGTTAAAACTGTTGGAACAAAACGTGTTTAACATTACCCTTTAAGTTTTGATGATAACAAGGTATTAAAAATTGTCAATTGTATATGCTAATATTTGTTTAAGTGTGCAAGACCATAGACAAAAATTTAGTGTCTTTAATTTCAAGCATAGATTCTGAAGAACAAATAAGAGACAATGGAATCAACAAGTAGGAAGCTTGTGCTGCAAGAAAGAGGTTCTGAAGACAAGCGGTTCTGAAGAAGCTGACGTCACCAGAAGCAGTTCACCAAAAGCTGACGTCATCAGAGGTTCTGAAGATCATCAGAAGCTGAAAGACTGAAGAACTTCAAATGTTGTTCAAGTAAAGATTTAATTACGCCTATCATCAAAGAAGATTAGAAACATAAACCAACGACTATTTCAAATGGATTTAAAGGCATTAGATGCTTATTCTTTGGAGAGCGTTGAAAAATGATATTTGTACGAAGTGTACAACCACTATCTCCACTACTTTGTTTTTATGTCTGCTAGTACAAGAACAACAGTTGTGCCTGCAACAGTGTTCCTCCATACTTGAAATGGATTTGAAATTGCTCCTTCATACGACACTAACCAAATCAGGCAACAGATCATTGGTGATTTGATCAAGCTTCAAACGACTCTTTTTGATGTGCTGACAATCAACAACGTCTCTTTCACACCTCTATAAAGGAGTGAAGACCTGTTGTTTGGATACTCAAGACTCATACAACAATTTACAAATGCCAAAACTCTACTGAAATTGTTTCACATCAAAGTTCACTTAGAATTTCTTAACAACTTCCATATCTTAGAGATTCTAGAGTTTTAAAGAGTCTGTATCTGATTTGTATTGTGAACACCACTGATTGTATATCAAGTGTTCAACCTCAAACAAATTTCTTTGTAATTCCGTTTGTATAGAAGTCTCTTGCAGTTGTGCTCGAGCATAGAAGTCTCTTGCAGTTGTGCTCGAGCATAGGAAGTCTCTTGATTAAGTTCTTGAGCATAGAAAGTCTCTTGCAGTTGTGCTTAAGTAGTTTGAAGTTTCTTGCTAGGTTTAGCAGTGAGCAATTGTAATCAGATATTACATTTTAGTGAACTCTCCTTAGAAGTGCAAGGGGGACAGGACTACTTCCGGTTTGTGGAAGGAACCTGTATAATTGCTTTGTGTCTTTCTTCTCTCTCTCTGTTTTATCCGCTGCATTTAGATTCTGAACATCACTTCAGAAGTTGAGTTCTATCTGCTTCTAAACAGTGATTTCAGTAGGAGAAAACGAAGAAAAAACTAACACAATTCAACCCCTCTTTCTTGTGTTTTTCTCACCTTCAAAAACAACTAACAGTGATAACTTTTTTTTGGAAAACAGCAATTATTTATTTAAAAGTTTTCTATTTTAAACTTCTTAACATGTATAAATTTGCACATGATAGAAAAACCCTTAAGATATTTTGTTAGATTATAAGTATAATTTGAGGGTTATGAGGTTCCGAAAGATGCACTATAGGTGTTCAAGAGGATGACAATGAATAAAAATTTCTCGAAAAATAATTATAGGTTTGGTATAATAATTAACATGTTGAACTTAATTTATAAACTAAATAAGTCAAATTTGAACTTGTTAAATAAATGAGTTGAGTTATACCTACGTATAGTTCGACTTGTTTCATTCGTAAACTAGCTCAATATATATATATATTTCAACCGCATATTATTGAATTCATATAATTAATTTTTTCAATTAATTTCATTTAAATTTTTTTGACTATAAAGAGTAGAAAAATAATGATCGAATATTAAGATAAGGTCATGTTGTCCTCGTGAACGTAGCTCAGTTGATAGAGACAATACATAAAATATGCAAGGTCCGGGGTTCGAATCCCGACTACCACAAAAAAAAAAGGTAAGGTCATACTTTGAATTGTAAGTATCATTTGAAAATGAAACAAACTTCATTTGAAAGACAATACATGGCTACAAGTCTCATGAAGACATCAATAACTAATTCTAACATTTCTTTGCAAAAGATGATACTTATTTAAATTTCTTAAAAAAAAAAATGATACTGATTTAAATAAATTGTATGCACAAACAGAGTTCATTTTTTTTTTTTGAATCATCAAATATTATTAAGCAAGGTTTGCACAAGACGTACTAAACCTGCAAAGGAGGAAAAAAAGTACAATAGTGCCCAAAATCAAAAGCACTTAACACCAAATTGTCTCATTAAAAAACCTCCTAACAGTCCTAATACTAAAGCATAATAGGAGAGAAAACAGCAGCCCCAATTGAAGACAACTAACCCACAACACAGCCTCTAGACCAAAACAACAAAACTGCAGGTGCAAAACTAAAGGAACAGGAAAGCAGCTAGCAGCAACAGGCCTGCAGGAAAACACCAAGGGCTCACACCAACCTGCCAAGACAGAGGCAGCACAGCAGCAGCTCACCCTAACACACCAAGACACCACCTCGGATTCCACCGCCACTCATAAAACAAACACGGCTGAATCTTCAACCCAGCTAAGCTCCACCTCCAAAACAGCAAAATGGTTTCCTTTACTGCCTCCTCCACCTCAATACTACCATTGTTAAAAATGATATTATTCCGGAACTTCCAAATAACCCAAATAGTAGTGTGCCAAATAATCTGCATCCCATTCTTTAGCTTTTTCCTATTCGAAGCCAAACCATCCCAACACCGCCAATTAGAGAAAAGATTCGATGTCATAATAAAATTCCCATCAATCAAACTCTGGACTTTCGCCCAAATCTTCCAAGACACATCACAATGTAAAAATAAATGGTTAGTCGACTCATCTGCGTCATTGCAAAAGACGCAAAGCGAAATGGCATCAGGTGGAAAAGCATTTCGCCGGATAAGATTCACTCTAGTCGAAAGGCGGTTGTGAAAACCTTTCCAAGATAGCACCGCAACTTTTGAGGGAGCCGAACACTTCCACATATGCGCAAAAACCCGATTCTCCTCCCCCACCCTTTCGGTCTCTACAATTACAATGTTCGCCAACTTCTTATATGTTGAGCTAACCGTAAAAACACCATGATTCTCCAAGTTCCAACGCCACTCGTCCTCCCCTTGAGATATCTCAAACCCATTAAGATCCAAAATCAAATCATTGAGAAGCCCCTCCTCCCAAACAAACAACCTCCTCCTCCAAGTGAACCGCCAATCCAAATCTACCCCATCCACCCTCCACATATCCGCCACTTTTGCATCTTTTAGATTAGATAGAGCGTAAAGTCTAGGAAATTTTTCTCTAAAATTCATACCTCCCCTCCACTTAGTATCCCAAAAGAAGTACTTTCCCCATTATTCACTTTCCGGGACACTTCCGCATTAAACCAACTCCCACCTCCTCCATCATCAATTGACATTATATCCTTCCACCATTTAGAAACATACCTAGGCCAAACAACATTTACGCCACTTAAAGGAATTTCTATCGATTGCCCATATTTATCAATCAAAACATCTTTCTAAAGGGCCTTATTTCCTTGTAAAATTCTCCATCTCCATTTTGCTAGAAGACTTAAATTTACAAGCCTAATATCCCTTATACCAAGACCACCTTTATCTTTCGGTTGACAAACCTTGCTCCACTTGACCCAATTAATTTTCCTCCCCCCGCCGCAACCTCCCCAAAGAAACTCCCGTTGGATTCTAACCAACTTCCTCTACACCTTCACCGGCATCCTCATAAAAGAAAGGGAAAAAATAGGGATAACATTCAACACCGAATTAAGGAGCACAATTCTACCACCAAAACTTAGGAATTTATTCCCCCAGGAATTAAGTCTTTTCGTCATATGCTCCAAAAGCGGTTCCCAACACATAGCGCTCCTATGATTAGCCCCGATAGGAAGCCCTAGATACTTAAAAGGGAGGGTACCCTCACTACACCCCAAAAATTCACAAGCCATCTCCATAAAGTCTCTCGGTACATTTAAACCAACTAAGCAACTCTTCAAAAAATTCACCTTAAGCCCGGAGGCCTCTTCAAAACCTTGCAAGACCGCTTTCAAAGTCCAAAGATTATCCACCGTCGCCTCCCCAATACAAATTGCATCATCCGCCTATTGAAGGTGAGATATAACCAAACCGTCCTCTCGGAACCGGAAACCCTCAAACAACCTCCTTCTAACCGCATTCCTCATCAAACCGCTAAAACCTTCCGCCACTATTAAAAACAAAAACGGTGCCAAAGGGTCTCCTTGCTTAAGATTTCTTTGAATATTAATTTCTTTCGAAGGGCTCCCATTAACTAGGATAGACATACTCCCACCGTACACACACGCCTTCATCCACGCCACCCACTTTCTACCAAAACCCAATCTCCCCATCATATACTCCAAAAAAAACCCAATCAACGGAATCATAAGCCTTCTTAAAGTCCACCGTAAGCACCAAACATTGTGTTTTTGTTTTCTTGGCAAAACCCACCATTTCTTTTTCCACTAACACACCATCCACCAAATTCCTACCTTTAACAAAAGCCGATTGCGACAAGGAAATAATTGAATCCATCACCTTCCCTAATCTTCTAGCCAATACCTTTGCAAGGACCTTATAAAGGCTTCCCAACAAGGATATTAGCCGATAATCTTTCAAAGACATAGGAGACGAAATTTTCGGAATAAGCGTAACAAAGTAAGCAAGTAAACTCTTCGGAATGATCTCATTAGTGTGGAATTGGTCGAAAAACATTATCACTTCATCCTTCAACAAATACCAAAATCTCTTGAAGAAAGCTAAATTAAAACCATCCGGACCCAGACTTTTATTCCCATCACTCTCCTTCACCACACCCCATCTAATCTAGGACGATTTGACCCTTGATCCGACACATGAGAAGTAAAATACTTAACCACCGCCCTCCTAACCTCCACCGGGGTTTGCAACCACACACCATCAACCTTCAAAGCCCTCATGCTATAACCATTAACTCTAGTCTTCATAAAATTGTGAAAAAATTTAGTGTTAGCATCGCCTTCTTTAAGCCACTTCACTCTAGACCTTTGAACCGTCAACGAGTCTTTGGCCTTTAATAAAGTCCAAAGCAAAGTAAAATTGTCTTTACGGATCTTAACCTCATTCTCCGTCAATAAATACCTTTCTCCCCTTAAATCCGCCGCTTCAATGTCCTCTTTTAGCTTTGTGATTCTCTCCTCCATCAAACCATACTCCTCTTTATTCCACACTTTAAGTCTTTCTTTTACCCCCTTTAATTTCTCCTTGAGGACAAAAGCCATCCAACCCGTTGAATTACTAGAATTCCACACCCCCTCGACCTCGTCTTTTAATTTCCGATTTTCCAACCAATTTTTTTAAAGCGAAACAGTTTAAGGCCCCAATCCCAACCACCTGTCTTAAGTAACAATGGGCAATGGTCGGATACATCTCTAGGTAACACCCATAAGGTTGTCTCCCCCCAAAATAAATTCCACTTCTCCGAAATCAACACTCTATCAAACTGGCTCATAGATCTACCATTAGGGTGGTACCAAGAGAATGTCCTACCCATGACACCATGATCCTCCAACTCCACTTCCTGAACAAAACCTTGAAAAAAAATTCATATCTAACACTTGACTTGGCGACGCCTCTATATTAACCCCTCTTCTCTCTTCTCTATCCTTTACAACATTGAAATCCCCCAAAATACACCACCCTCCCTCCCCAAGATTCCTTCTAGAAATAAGCAATCTATCCCATAACCTTTTCTTTGCTTCCAAATCGCACTTCGCATACACATTAATAATAACACATCTACGTCTAAACACACCCCACTCTAAACATACTTCACATTATATTGAACACTGCTCAAAATGTTCTGTACAATTTAAAAGCTAACCAAAATATCCACAACACTATTGTTTATATGAAAAATCAAATTCGATCTCTAGCATAGTAAAAAAATGGCTTAATTGCAGTTTTCGCCCCCTAACTTTCCCAAAGTTGCGATTTTGGCCCCCTAAGAAAAAAAAAACTACAAAACAGCCCCCTAAGTTTTGTAACTGTAGCAGTTTTGGTCCCCAAGACAAAAAAAAATAAAAAATAACACGTGGCACATCACTTAGGGTGCCACGTCAGCGTAGACCAAGTCAATATCAGCTTTGGTGGCCAAAACTGCTACAGTTGCAAAACTTAGGGGGCTGTTTTGTAGTTTTTTTTCTTAGGGGGCCAAAAGCGCAACTTTGGGAAAGTTAGGGGACTAAAATTGCAATTAAGCCTAAAAAAATCTGCTGCAAGTTTAACATGAGACAATATCTTAAGTTATAAACATATAGATAAAACAAGTGTAATTTCAAAGCTAGAAAGAATGTCTACAATTTTCTTGAATATATTTTTTTTGAAGGAAATTTTCTTGAATATATATGAAGGTAAATAAAATTGTTTTAAATGTCGTATTAATGTTCATATTAATTATCTAGTTGCATTCAACACTTAAATCTCACACTCAAAAAATTATTCCCAACCACATTAAAAAATATACTCCCATACACTCTCATCTTCTCAAGAGTAATGAAATAAAGTGTGATCTATGAAAATTGAACATTAGGCATAGTGCAAATTTTATGTCCCGTTTGTTGGGATATGAACTTCAATTCGAAGGAATACAAATAGTCTTCCGGTTCATTTGATTTATTGAGTAACACAGTTATTCTACTTCAAGGACAAGCATATGCACCTGCTTCCATTGAAATGTGTGTTTAATTTTGATTTCTCTCAATACTATGGTTTATCTTTGTTCTGATGTTTAATTTTAATGTTTGTAATGATATTAATTTGATGCGTAATATGAATTTCATGTACAGTATATGAATTTGATAATGTAAAACAAGACACAAATTTCTTACTATGCGTTTGTAATTCTACATCGATGTATAACCCTCAAGATGATCGGTGCGTAACTCCCGAACCATAGCGATCAAGAGTCATGACTTGATGTTGTAATACATGGGCATTTTAGGCAATTCAAAAAGATCACACTACCCAACAAACACGTCAGAACTCAACGGGATCGTTTGTGTTTTTCATTTGTGTTTTTCTATGTTACCGACCAAAAATAGAGTACCTAATAAGTTGGTCTGGAAATTTACAATATAACTACTCATCGTTTATTTGCAATGGAAAGCTTCTACCAAATTACAAATTACCATTTGCAGCATGTTCCGTCCACACAACGACAATTACATTACATATACACCCACATTCTCGTGTTTATAGTTTTATATACGAAATCCCTAGTTATTATATATACATGACAATTCCTAAACTGTCATACCTTTTTAAAAGTTTTTTTTTTATTATTTCATACTATTAAATTCAGATCTAACTAATCATCATTTATGAAAAAGCTAGTATGTTGAAAGTATAATAAACGCCAAAGTGACAATTAAATTATGCTGGACTTTTTTTTTTTGAAAATGATAACATGTGTCCTTAAGGCACAAGTTAATGATTCAAAATAGAAATATTTTGTTGTAATTAATGCATTTGACTTTAACTTTTTTACTTTTCAATAGTTGAATGTACAAAATTTAAGAAAATGTTTTCATTTTTGAGTTGCTTAACATGTGCCTTAAGGACACAAATTAACATGACACTTTTTTTTTAGGGAAAAAACTAGGAGACGCAAAAAGATGCAAAATCATCTTAGCATTTAATGAAATATCAATTGTCTAATTGAATGTATTTATTGGTTTTCTTTGATTTTGTTTTTCCCATGATGTTAGAGGTTCTTGGTATAAACTTGGATGGAGAAGAAAAAAATTAATTTTGTTTTGAGAAAGAAATAAAAATTAATCTAACAACTAATTACTAAAATTTGCCATTAAAAAAGCTTTTGTTTAATAGGATATCTTTTTTCTTAATTAAATACATTAAATATATAACTTTTAACCTTTGATGATCAATAAAATCTTATGTCTTTCATTTTAAATAGTATTCTAGACATTTTTTTAAAATTAAAAATAGAAAATAATTGATATTTTAAGGATCTTTTCTAACAAGTTTTCTTAAGATAAAAATTTATGGAGAAAAAACAAAACAAAAAAACTAGGAGACGTAAATCTAATCTGATAAAAAATTAGGGACATAAATCGAATTCAAGAAAAGAGCTAACATGAACTAATTTGTATAATCACATTAGGTTAAGAACAACCACATTAATTGACATTACATCTTCGTCAAAATCCTTAAGACATTGGATATATGGATCATCTCATTTATATGTTTCTCTTTATCTGCTGATGCATTCAATATGAAACTTTAACTCACATATGACACATTAACATCACTCTATTTAGTGTGATTTAATGGATGAAGGTTTATGTTCATTTCTTTCATGAGAAAAAAGAAAGTAAATTAGGAAATGAAAGATGATAAAAAAAAAATTTGAACATGAGAGAAATGATAATGAATATCTCCACAATCAAAACAATACATCATAGAGTTCAAAGTTATGAGGAAGCCTACAATGAGTTGGATCATTACATTTGTCTAAGAGAAATCCCACAAATGAGATTGACACTACATCTTCATTCAAAACCTTAAGACATTAGGTATATTGGACATCTCACTTATATGTTGCTCAATATTTACTCTTGCATCGAATGTAAAAGGTTAACTCACACATGTCACATTAACTTCTTCTCTCTAAGTGTGAGAATCTTGGTGTCTATGATTTGATGAAATATCCAAATAAGGTTGAAGACACAACCTTTAAAAAAGATGGGTTGGTGGCACTTTTATAGAGGGGAGTTTTTACTCATTTCTTTCATGAGAAGAGCGTAAGTAAAATAGAAAAAGAAAGAAGATGAAAACAAAATTTAAACATGAGAGAAATGATAAGGGAAAATAACGGGTTTTTGATAATTTATAAGTTTGTTGATGGAGTTAGAAATTATTGGGTAATTTTTCTACCTAATATTAGAATCATCAAAAAAATGTCACATAAATTTAAAATGTCTAATAAACGTGTATTTTGTCAACTCAACATAACACATCTGCATTTTTCCTTTTTCAGATTCTCCAAAGACCAAAAGTGAAGGAATTTTAAATATTGCTTTCACCAAAAAATAATTCCATTAAAGTGAATGACATCAAAAGTTTAAAATGTAAGATAAAAAATTAACACAAATGACACCTAAAAATTAACAAAAACAAGTCATTGTGATGTTGGGACTTCCTATGGAGCTTACTTTGAATTATATTCAACATCAGACTAAAAGAAATCACATAAATGAGATTGACACCACATTTTTATCCAAAATCTTTAGATACATGTATATGAGTCATTTCACTTATATGTTATTCATCATTTACTCTTCCATCTATTGTAAAATTTTAACTCATATTAAACACATTAACATCTCTCTCTCTCTCTCTCTCTCTCTCTCTCTCTCTCTCTCCAATGTGCGACTCTGTGTCCGTAATTATGTGACATACTACATAGTCAAATAAGGTCAAACGGAGGCACAATATGGTCAAAAAGGTGGATTGATGTAATTTAATGGATTGAGGTTTATGTTCCTATCTTTCATGAGAATAGAGATAGAAAAATTAGAAAAAGAAAGAAGATCATGAAAATAAATTTGAGATTAAGAGATATAATAGTGGTAAAAAAAAAAGAAAAAGAATTGTGTGTTTTGTCCATGAGGTTATAACAAATAGAGTGATTTTATAGTAATTTTATCGGTTTATTGAAGGAGTTTGAGATATTTGGGTAATTAATTTGCCAAAAAATTAAACTCAATTAAAAATATGCCACAACATTTAAAAATTTTCAATAAACATCTATTTTGTCAACTCAACATAACAGATCAACGTTTTTCTATCGTGAAATCCCAACGAAGACCAAAACTGAAGGAAGTTGAAACAATAGATATTGATATTATAAAATATTGCATGAAAGCGAACAACATCAAAAAACTTCAATTTAATATAAAAATTATACAAACAACGTTGAAAAAACTAACGAAATAATTCATCAAAATGTTTAGAGTTTCAAGGCCACCTACAATGAGTTAGATCATCACAATGCACACAACTGAGATTGACACCACATCATCACCTAAAATCTTAAAATATTATGTATATTGATCATCTCACTTATATGTTTTCAAGATCTACTTGCATCTATTGTGGAACTTTAAGTCACAATTGGCACTTTAACATATCTCCCACAAGTGTGAGACTCTTGCGTATGAGGTCTGGTGACATAGCCAAATAAGGTCAACCAAAGGCAAAACATGGTAAAAAATGTGGGTTGATAGTGGTTTGATGGATGGAGGTTTATGATCATCTTTCATAAAAAAAAGAGAAAGAAAATTAGAAAAAGAAAGATTATAAAAAAGAAATTTAACGATAATAGAAATGATAAGGGAAAAAAGTAGTGTGTGTTTTGTCCATTGAAGTGTTAGGAATAGAGTGAGTTATTGATGATTTTATGGGATAGTTGAAGGAGTTGAAGATTTATCAGTAATTATTTCACCCAAAAAGAGAATCAATTAAAAAAATATCACATCATTTTTAAATGTCTGATAAGCATGCAATTTGTTAACTTAACATAACATGTCTACATTTTTCTATTACTAGATCCCACCAAAGACCAAAAATGAAGGTATTTAAAATAGTAGAGATCGGATAATTTTTTTCTTTCATGAAAGTGAACATCTAAAAACTTATATTTAATAAAATAAAATTAAACTAATGACATCCAAAAACTTTAAAAAAAATAGTTCATCATAGTGTTTGGAGTTTTGAGCGAGCTTATAATGGATTGATCATCACAATTGACTAAGAGAAACCCCAATAATGAGATTGACACTACATCTTCATCAAAAACCTGAAAGACATTATATATATTGGTCATCTCACATTCATGTTTCTCAATATACACTTTTGCTTCCAATGTAGAAGTTTAACTCACACATGACACATAAACATATCTCTATTATGTGTGAGACAATCCGTATTTCTGATCTGGTGAGAGAGACAAATAAGATCATGGGCATAACATGTTAAAATATGTGGGTTGGTAGTGGTTTTATAGAGAAATGTTTTTGTTCCTTTCTTTCATGAGAAAGGAGAAAGTATATTAGAAAAAGAAAGCAGACGAAAAAGGAATTTGAACATGAGAGAAATGAAAAGAGACAAGTAAGGAGTGATTGTTTTTCTCTAAGAGTATAAAGTATATAATGAGTTACTGGTAATTTTATACATTTATTGAAGAAGATAAGAATTAAGGGTTAATAGGTCCTTACCCCCCTATAATATAGGTCATTTCCGGTTTTTCCCCCTGTAAAATTATTTTTTTGATTTACCCCCTGCAAAATATTTTTGTTTTGATTTACCCCCTTAATAGGCCAAACAAAAACGAAAATTTCTTGAGAAAAAAATAAAATTGGTTAATTTTTTGACATTTGAAAACTAAAATTTAAAATAAAAAAATTAAACAAAACGACATTCAAAAACTAACAAATAAAATTATCACAACGTTGGAACTTCTGTGAGAGTCTAAATTGAGTTGTATGATCACATTAGGCTAAGAGCAATCACA
>Ga0228711_1003252_pt1 | contig 25204 bp, 18 predicted proteins | sample MedpolnodulmetaG_2_FD_177996 | JGI IMG/M metagenome (GOLD analysis project Ga0228711, IMG submission 177996) | Root nodule microbial communities from Medicago polymorpha collected in Santa Monica, California, United States - brown nodules | ecosystem: Host-associated > Plants > Roots > Nodule... | reverse complement strand
TCAATTTCAAGTTGTCAAAAGCAAGGCGGCGGCAGAAGTGTGATGGAGAGCCAAACATCCTGAAAGTGCTTTTGAACTGAAGGAATCGCGTTTTCCCTTTTTGGCCGTGTAACCAAACACGTACTAATATGTTAGTTCCCGCTCTGACCCTCGATTAATTTAATTACTGATGTATTTGATTTTAGACCATAGATATTAGTTATTCTATGATTGTAAAAAAAAATGATTTTTTCTTATAATATAAAATTATCAACAATGATATTTAACCAAGTCTTCTTTTTCTATGTCCATTCAATACTTAATTTTCTCTCTATCTCTCTTCATATCACATCATCAATTTTCACATCTATCTCATTAGACCATCTTCAACGAGGGTGTCTTAAATTTGAAGACTTGGTACCTCTATTGGGGAGAAATAATTTTGAATACCTATGAAGCACAAGGTCTTAATGGATACCTTTAATCTTAAACAAATCTCACGTTTTTTAATATTAAAATATTGAAATGTAATAACATATAAAATTATTAATAAATGATGAATGATATCATTTGAGATATTGAGTGGCTGTTAGATATTATTATTAAAACATTATTAATAAGTGATATATAGATGTGAGACTCATTTAAGTATTAAAAATTGATGGTCAAAGTGCTAAAGTGTTTTTGGTATCTAATAAACATTTTTCTTTCTTAAAAAAACATTTTCCTAAAATTGGAGGTCAACTCTTATAAATGATAAGGTAAGATTTATAAGCCGTAATTAATACATAGTACATGGATGACTAAGATTCATTGAATTACTATTTATTAATTATTCATTATTCTATTAATATATCCGAAAGAGAAAAAAACTAATCAGTGAGCTCACTCTCTTTCTCTCTTCCTTGCGGCCATGTCTCTCAACCAGCACCAGCACCAACAGCAGCAACCATCGCATGTCCACCCTCAAATCTGGCAGACATTAACCGGCACTGCTGTCCAAATACCAAAGTTGCATTCAAGAGTTTACTATTTTCCACAAGGCCACTTAGAATATGCTTCTTCTTCCTCCTCCAATACTCACATATTTCACTCCCTTGATCTTCAACGTTTTCGTCCTTTTACTATCTGTATCATCTCCGCGGTTGATCTCCTCGCCGATCCTCACACTGATGAGGTCTTCGCTAAACTGCTACTCACTCCAATAACCAATGATGCCTGTGTCCAAGATCCTCATGAGGTTCCCAATTGCAACGACGATGATGAGGTAATTGGTTCGTTTACAAGGACTCTCGCCCCTACTAATGTAAGCAAGCATACATTTTACATACCTCGGTTTTGTGCTGAAAATATCTTCCCTCCGCTTGGCATGGAGATTTCTCAATACCTCCTCGTCACTGACGTTCATGGTGAAGTTTGGAAGTTTCACCATGTCTGCCACGGGTTTCCCAAGAGAAACGTGTTTTATATCTCTGAATGGGCTTCGTTTGTTAAGAGGAAGAAACTCGTCGTCGGAGATGCTGTTGTTTTCATGAAAAACTCAACGGGGAAATTATTTGTTGGGATTCGTAGGAACACGCAGTTTGTTGCAGCTGCGGCGGAGCAGAAGAAGAAGGACGAGTTGGAAAAGGAGGTAATGGAAGCAGTGAAGTTGGCGGAAGAGAATAAGCCATTTGAAATTGTTTACTATCCTCGAGGTAATGATTGGTGTGATTTTGTAGTGGATGGTAATGTTGTTGATGAATCAATGAAGATTCAATGGAACCCTAGAATGAGAGTTAAGATGAAGACCGACAAATCTTTAAGGATTCCATATCAAGGGACAATCTCTACTGTATCTCGTTCTTCTAATTTATGGCGCATGCTTCAGGTATAATTTCTTTGTTTTTTTTTTTTGGATACTACCGTTAGTTAAAGTTGATAAATGATTCAAATGCTGAATCTATAATTAGATTACACTTCATAAGTTACTTACTACTCTATGCTGAATCTATACTATTCTATATTACTTTGTCACCTACAGGATAAGTCCCACTGTAATTCTAAAATTATTAGAGCAAGTATGTTTCTGGTTATTGTCGATTAATTTAGTATTTTGGGAGTTGTAATTTAACTTAAACATTAGTTAAAGAGCAATTTCTTTAGAACATTTGTATAGAACAAAGAGTAGTATTTTAAGGCAATTCTAATACTTTAGTTTCATATGTATTATGGTGGATGTCAAAGTTTAATCTATGTAGTTATACAATTTTAACATGAGTAATGATATTTGTACATTATTTTTTTGTCAAAGTTTAATCTAGTTCCTTTAAAAAAAATATTCATTATTTGTCAAAGTTTAATCTATGTAGTTATACAATTTTAACATGAGTAATGACACTTGTACATTCACTCTTTGTTAAAGTTTAATCCACGTAGTTATACAATTTTAACATGAGTAATGATATTTGTACATTTATTTTTTAATGACTATTTAGCCCTTATTTTTGAACAATAGTGCATTGTGGCTATTGGTTTTGGTTTTAGAGTAATTCTAACAACACTCTCTCTAGTTCTAGAAAGAGTGTTGAAAAGTGAGTGTTGCTAGCATTTCTCTTTGTTTTAAACTTGCATTCTTGATGAGAGTGGTTGTAATATCTACTGTGTGGGTGGATAGAGAAAAAGTAAAAAAATTATAAAAAAGAGAGAAAAACAAATAAAAAAAGATTAAGAGAGAATAAGCATAAAAGACTGTTTCTAAGCAAATGTCATCGAAAATACTTTTAATGCAATGTAGGATCTTGATTTTGACTCCAATACTTTTAATCGATACAATTTATCGCATATTTCAAATGATTAATTTCATATGCTTACCCTTTTTTTTATCCCAATATCATAGGTTAACTGGGATGAATTTCAAGTCTCAAAAATTCCAAGACGAGTCAGCCCGTGGTGGGTTGAACTCAAGCCTGCATCAAGTCGACCATTCCCCCCAAATAAAAAACTTAGAATTGTTCAGAGTTCTGCCCCCATTAGATGATGAAAAGGAATCCCCTTAAGTCATATGACAGAATGTTTTTCTCCCTAGGACTATACTTGGCCGAACCTATAGGCTAAGGGAGAGGGATGAAAGTTTTGAAATTTTTTCTTGTTCTAAGTAATAGATCCATCATATTGATGGATGGATCTCAAGAGAAGCTTTCATTTTGACAACTTTAATTTTTTTTGGTAATTTTATAACTTAGATTTTGATTTTCTCGTGAATGGAGCTTGAATATTGCTATACCATGAGGTTATGTACATTAAAAATAGCATTTTTCGTTCAAGAAGATTCTCTTTCCCTATTATTGTGTGGTGGCCGAATTAGATCTCAGGAAAAAACTTGACATTGGGCATTTTTTTTTTTTATGCAGTTTTCGTAGGGTTTACAAAAATTTATTTTAGGTTGCTAAGAATTTTATTTGATCTTGTGTTCATTGAAGATATAATTTTTTTACGTACTAAAGAAACAATTTCGTTTTCCTTTAGCCCTAAGAGGCCGTAAGGCCTAAAATGGTATGTGTGTGAGTTTTCAAATTTTATTTGTTTCAATGAATTAATAGATCCATGATTATAACTAGTAGATCTTAAGAAAAAAATGGTTTTTGTAGGTGTTTGTAGATCTATTGATATGTATCAATGAATAATTTTAAATGGTCTTTGGAATCAAAAGTTAATTGTTTATGAAAATAATTAAAGAAGATTGTTCTATGACACTCTGGTGAAGAAAATACAATTTTTGAAGATTTGAGGAAAAGAATTGAGAAACTTTTTCAAAGAATCTTGTAAAAACATAGGAAACTCTCAGTCGTTTTCATTTAATTCAGAAAGATTTATGAAAAAAAATTCTTTGCATGCATCCTAAGTTAATTGAAGTATATAGAGTGTTAAGAAATTAAAGTAAAATAATTCCCAAGGGAACTAGGATTTGGCCAATTAAAACTTGCGTTAAAAGCTAAAATAATTAGATCACAATTAGTGGTAAGGCGTAAGATTTTCTAAGGAAATCGAGTGGTGTCATTGGGACTTTCAGAAATTGGATTTACTCGCATAGCATAAGTTGCCTTGCGTAATAAAAAAATTAAAATTTTACTTTTTTTACAAGGAAAAATTAAAAGTTTACGTCTCCTTATTGTAGTTATATCTGCTTCAATTGCAGTTTTCATTTTGTAATTTGTAGAAGACATTAATGAACCTATTGATATCTATCTTTTAGATTTCTTGGAAAATATTTACTGTATTATTCATGATTTCCTTAATTTGATTCTTATTTGGGATATGATTCTTTAGAGCACACTATTGCTAGATTGTGATCTATTTACTTAAGGAGTTGTAAGCTTTAATTATATGATGATTGATTTTCTTCTTGGAAAATTTATTCTATGGTGCTGTGATTTTTCTGATCATTAGAAAAATTGAAGTTTTAGAATATTATCTATATTTGTAATCATTGTTGATTATTTCTGATTTGACATTAGAAAGAGTGAAGATTTAATTTGTTAAAAAAAATAAGTTGTCCATAAATCTGTTGAAGACACTGCAGGTGAATTGAATGTTGGTTGAAGATGAATTCAGAAAGTTTATTGTATATACTAGTTATAGATATTTATCTTGAAACATATAAGCAAAATCATTTATGTATAGTTGGAATATATGGTTTAAATTACTATGTTCATTGTGGTGGATATACTTTACAATGATTTTTCAACTGCTGCAATCTCCTATTCAGCTCTAGCACCAAGTTTTCAGATAAAGATGTATAGGAATCCTGCCTGACGACAGCAGTATGTTTAAATCATATATCATAAGGACCATTTTGACAGGTTTTTATTTGTTGACATTTGTTCATCAGACAAACACAAATATTTGCAGTGGTAATACTTCTTGCGGATTTGTATAAAGTGATCCTTCTTTTATTCTATTATAATTATAAAAAAAATGATGATAGCGATAGTAATCAAAGCAAAAGTTGTGAACGTCTCTATTTCCTTCATTAGTGAAACCAAAGACAGAAAAGGTCTGAAAAGTTGGGTTAGTAGTTATGTGATACTTGAGAAATGAGAAGATAAGGGTTTCCAACAGTTTCTCAGTTAAAGGTTGTTATAATCTGCTCTATAGTCTGCATAATTCTCCAGAATACGCTTATGATTTTCTGCTAGCTGTGCAACGCTTGTGAGAAACGTCCGTGCCGTAAAATAATTGCATGTTTGCATGTAGATTACTTAGAGATAAGTTACTGACCAGGGTAGAATTTTGGAGGAGAGGGGCCTATTCGAGACGTGCTTCAACAATGTTGTGCGTTTTGCTTTGAAGACATTGAATTCGCAAGTTATCTTTTTGCAAGTTGCGAAAAGAAATTTGGGATTTGATTTTCAAGTGGTTGGATTGGAAAGGCATTGAACAAAAGTCGATTTGTTAAAATTGCTCTTGGAAAAATTGGATAATCAAGGTCACTATATCGAAATGCGAAAATAAAATAAAGGAACGTAAAGTTGTGAAGATATAGCATGAAATTGCCAATGTGGGTTGCAATACATGGTTGGAAGCTCTTCTTTGTGTAGGCTTATTTGTATTTCCCTGTGAAGGCTAATTTTGCTTCTCTGTTGGTGTTTAGAACATGTATTAGGCTTTCCATGTCGGTAGCATTTTACTTAGCTTGTAAGTTGTGTAGGTTTACGAGAACATTATCATTTCAACAACTATGCAAATCTTGTCCTAGTGCGCTATTAATAAAATTTTCCAATCAAAAAAAGAAGTACTTGAGAAGGTAAAGTTATCACATGACAAAAATACATATTTCTAAACTTAATCCGACTAAAATAGTTGGATCATATTCACTACACTAAAACTAATGCGCGAAAGAACTCCGGTCCCAAACTAGCATTACATTTTTTAATTGCAAAAATAAAATAAAATAACGAACAATCCCTTCTCATGGCGTGTTCAATTTATACAAGTGAAACTTGTTGCAAGTTTTAGAGCTTGTTTCTACTGTGACCAACAAACTATGGATTTTTTGACTCTGAGACTAGCAAAAGGTTTAAGGTTGGGACTTCCAGTCGTTTGCCTCGTTGGTAATTTGGTTTAATGTTACTCCTCTAGCTTCTTTTTGGTTTTTTTTCTTCTTTTATTCTCGATGATTTTGGTTTATGCCCCTCTCTTTTTTGTTCTTTTTATTTCTATTTATATATTTCAAGGTGTCACAGTTGGAGATCCCTCTGCATCCTTTCTTTTGCTTAAAAAAAAAGTATTCACCCAATCGGCACATTGATTTTTTTTCCTCTCTAAGTATGACAAAATTGGGCACTCCAATCCATAACTAAAAGGTTTTGAATGTGCCGCACTAAAGTAGAAACCACCCCACTAAACTTGTTGGTATCCATGCATGTACAACAAAAAATTTGCAAGATAGTAGAAATTCCTACTCACCGCTTGTTTATGCAGAAACTGGCGAGTAGGCGCTCATGAACAACCAATTAGATAAAAGTTTAAATTAGGCAGAGACCTTTTCAATCACCCTCCATTACTTTGTATATTTCCAATATGTAATCTCAGGGGAACTACCGAGTGTTAATACCTCTCCATCTTAACATATCCATCTCGTCCACATTAAATGAGAATGGTAAAGAAATCACTTTATTCATCATATATACAAAGTTTGATTGTGGATGTTGATTGTTTTTTAGGATAAAATGTAGAACACTCAGAATGATTATAAATTTAAAAAATGATTTTTTAAAAAATATAAAAGTTGATAAATATTTTTTTTATTTCATAAAAATTCACTAATTTTGTAAATTTACGAGTGTACATACAAATTTACTTTAAAAAATATTAAGTTTATGCCTGAATTTGATTTAAAAAATATATATATTGATATGGGTGTTCAATTTTGATTTTTTTCTTTTAATGTGATGATGATTATTATAATTTAAATTTAAATTAAAAGTAGGAATAAAAATGAAATTGATTTTTTGGAGAAGGAGTAGTTCCCGCCTTTCAACGGAACATTTTCAACACATCTCTCTCATTCTTGTGAATTCATTCCAATTCCAATCCATTTTCTCTCTTCTTTTCGCTTCGCGCGTTCGTTCATATTCATATTCATATTTTAGGGTTTCTTACTTCATTTCCATTCTCAATCGTTTTTCTCATTTTCTAGGGTTTCCTCATTTCCCCCTTTCCACGAATGCATTGCAGATTCCATTACTACTCTAATCATGCAACAACAACAACAACAACGGTAATCCTTCTTTATTCTCTCATTCAATCAATTTTCTCTTTTCCATTTTTACTAATTTTTTGTTTAATTTTCTCAGTCAATCCAATTCAGCTAAGTCTGTTCAAATTCCTCAACACAATTGGTTGAAGCATGTTAATTCTCACAATAATTTCTCCTCCCAAGCCCAATTTTTTACCTCCAATTTCCTCTTTTCTCTTTCAACTAACAAACCAATCGACGCCGCCGCTACTACCACGTATGTTACGCCTTTTTACTGGATTTAGTAGGGTTTTGTTTTGTACATTATTATTAGGCATATAGCTTTTGTTTGGATTGATTTATTGACATGACAGTTTGGAAGAACTTATCAAAACAAAACCACTTATCACATGTTCTTAAGTTGTTTTCAGAATCTCTCCAACATAACTTATGGAAACAGCTTATAGCTTATACAAAATCGCTTATGCTATAAACTAAGCTGTTTTGTACAATTACATTGGGAAATAGCTTATAATTTCATTGCCAGATGCTATTGCTACTAGTACATTGGGAATTCGGATTTATCTCTGTATGAAGTTTCTTTTAATTCTCTGGACTGAACTATCATTTGGTCTCTATTACAGCAGTTTATCTACATCGATTCATGGCGATTTCATCTTAGATTATGATGTTTTTTTAGCCCATTTTTGCATAGTTGGTGATCAATTTTTTTTTGAAACTGTTACCATCCTACAACCGTGTCTTTGTATACTAGATAAATAAATACCTAGATTTCTACTATATTTTGACATTGATCTCTGACACATTACACATTAGTTCTATCAGGTCTATAGTTCGACAAGGTCAAGACGTTCAAAGTTCACAAAGAGCACAGGTTGATAAGGTATCATTAAATAAATGCTGTTTCATCCTGAGTTATTTTCTCAAGTTAATATATTATTGCAATTTATTGGAGTTTCACCCTGTCATATTATTGATAATCATGTTTGCTTTGAAATCAGTATCCTTTCATAAGATAATTTATACAGGCTTAAGCAATAAGCATAGCCTGCCTTCTCTTTATGAAGCTTTTCCCCCCCTATAATCACATTACTCAAGTTGAACTTGACATTTATTGGACTATCTTTCGAGTCTGAATTGCTTAACTCAATGCTAAATTTTCTTGTTTTAAGCTTCTATTGTCTGGCATTGACTTCTGTTGAAACAATTTCCAACAGGCCTGGTCTGCTCTTTCAAGGCTTCAGTTATCCAGCAGGAGTTATGTCCCAATTGGAAAATCTGTTAAAGTCACTCCTCAGTTTCATGAAAACAGGACAACAACTTCCTTCCAAGGAAGCTATGAGAATCACAAGCTTAACCATCCTGGTTTCGCCGCAGCTCCAACTGTCATTAATCATACTTCTCGGGTTGTAGATAGTTCAGTGAACAATCACACAAAGTACACGAGCCAAACCAACGAGTCTACAAAATGCGTAGCTGATACTATTAATATTGACGACGATGACATACTTGAGGTAATTTAGTGTGATCTGCCTGAGTCAAATTTATTTGGACCTTTCTTGCATGGAAAGCAAATTAGATGCCCGGTAGTATGAAGTTTTTGTGTTAAAAACATTCTTGTTTTTCATGTGGCCAAACCAACCAACTATAACATCAAAAAAAGGGCAACCCGGTGCACTAAAGCTCCCGCATACGCAGGGTTCGGGAAGGGGTCCCACCATTTGGTGTATTGTACACAGCCGGCTTACAAAATTTTTAGTTGACTTGATTTGGAATTTTAATAAAGATAGTTCAAATTTATGACTTCGCTGATAAATTGACATTGAGTAATTCAGCTAGAAGGCATTGTAGGCTGCCCAACTCTTTTGTGAAATTGAAACTGTTAAGCAATTTTGACAATTCTGTTCATTCTGTAATTTTGTCTTTTTATTCCTGCTTGTTCGTGCGGTTCTCTTTTCCTTTTATTTATTTTTTCCGAATCCATTACTCAAGTTTATCTTAAGTCTTAAGCCATATAGATACTGATGTCTCTCTTCATTAATGTCATGTGTCGACTGTCGTTTAGAGCATTGATCTTGACCATCTTGACCAAATTGTTGAGAAATACCAGTCCACTTGCACTCCTCAACCTCCAATGTCCAAGTTTCCTCCTTTTACTCCAACGGCAGATAAGGATAATTTTGCCGGACAAGGGGATACTTTTCTGCCACCAGAGCTGTGCTTGGATTGCATCCACGGCTACAAGGTATTGATTGGACATGTTTTGTTGTGTCATGAGTTGCCTTGCTCATTTGTTGGATTGATATGCCTAATTTTAAAACTGGATGCAGTTAGGGATTTGCCCTGAAGCAGCAAGTCATTTGCAGGAATTCAAGGATAATCTTATTGCTATCTCTAATGAACTGATTGACAATGTTGAAAATCTCAGTTCTGTGCAGATAGCAAAGCTTCGCCAGGACAGGTGTGCCTTTACCTTGGAAGTTGGAATTATTTCCCCCGTGACGTTTTCATCTTTATATACCTCCATCATAGTTACATTTTTTTTATGCTTCATTATTATACTTGGGAAAAAAATTGCTGCAGCATATCCATTTTAAACTGAATAGCATTTGGGTTGAAAGTAAAATTTGTTGCTAATGCTAGGTCACAGCTGAATAACCAAATTCAACAACTCGAAAAATATATTCATTCCAGTAACCTTGAAGAAGAAAGACAAAAGTCGAATTTTGTTACATCCATGGCACCATCTACGTCTTTTGTGTATGAAACACCCCAACGACCTTTCATCAGTAGTGGACTAAATAGATACGACGACCAGGTTTATATGGATAATGGTACATATGGGACATCATACCAGTCTTCATGCGGCATGCCATCAGGTCCAGTAGAGAGGGAACCATTCATCCCAAAGATTATTGAAGTTAATTACATTGAAGGTTCTGGAGATAAACGGTGGAGCAGCCGAGACTTTTCTTGGACTAAAGAGTTAGAGGTATTTAAACTGAATTATTTCCAGTTTCCAGTGTATACAATTCATCATTGTTATATTTAATTTTTCTTTTGTTGCTTTTAGGTTAATAATAAGAAAGTATTTGGAAATCACTCTTTTCGCCCCAATCAAAGAGAGGTCATTAATGCCACAATGAGTGGGTGTGATGTTTTTGTTTTGATGCCCACTGGTGGAGGAAAAAGCCTGACCTATCAGGTAATTTATATTTTTCGAGAGGTCTTGAGTTATGGCCTTCTTCCTTTCTCATTCACAACTGGACTATATACAACTTTACCAATTTTAATGCTGGGACTTTTGGACTCTCTTGTGATACAGCTACCAGCTCTTATTAATCCTGGCATAACATTAGTAATTTCTCCCCTTGTGTCCCTTATTCAAGATCAAATAATGCACCTATTGCAGGTATTAGTAATTTTCAAGTTATATGCTTTCATTCTTCATGTGTTTTTCTCATAGACGTGTGCTTATTGCTCCCTCTGGTTTGCCAATAGGCAAATATACCTGCTGCTTACTTAAGTGCAAATTTGGAATGGGCTGAACAGCAGGAGATCCTTAGAGAACTTAATTCTGATTACTGCAAATACAAGTTGTTATATGTGACTCCTGAAAAGGTTGCCAGGTGAGTGCCATTGTTGATAGCTGCTTATTCTTTGAAACATATTTGTCTTGGCATACATACATTTTCACTCAAGAACAATATTTTTCATTTCATAACGCCTTTGTTTTGTATATTTACTGCAGAAGTGACGTTCTTTTGCGACAATTGGAGAGTTTACATGGTCGTGAGTTGCTTTCAAGGATTGTAATTGATGAGGCTCACTGTGTGAGCCAATGGGGGCATGATTTTAGACCAGATTATCAGGTTGGAGCTTTTATCCCTTCCAACTCGATTCAATTTCATGTGATATATATTTGTTTGCAGAAGATCCTGTGATATATTGTTTGAACTTTAATAGATTCTTTAATTCTCCCAGGGACTTGGTGTTTTGAAACAGAAATTCCCAAATACTCCTGTTTTAGCTTTAACAGCTACAGCAACAGCTAGTGTAAAAGAAGATGTTGTGCAAGCACTTGGTCTTGTTAACTGTGTTGTTTTTCGGCAAAGTTTTAATCGCCCAAATTTATGGTGTGTTAAACAAGTACCAACTTCTTATAAATATAGTTTGAATGGATGAATCATGTCTGATTTGAACATTGCAGGTATTCTGTTGTCCCCAAGACCAAAAAGTGTTTGGAGGATATTGATAAATTTATCAGGGAAAATCATTTTGATGAATGCGGCATCATCTACTGTCTTTCACGAATGGACTGTGAAAAGGTCGCTGAAAAATTACAGGTTGGTATTTTCTTGTGATGAACTGTCTGATTTTCTTGTGTTCAAGCTTATCTTTCTTTATCTTCCCCTTTTTATCATTCTTTGTTGTTTGTGTTTTATTGTCTCTATCTGATATGAGATCTGATAAACCATGACTGCACTCTCGTGACCTCCTGCACTCTTAGTCTTATGTAAATGTGAAGGTGGCATCTAATTGTGTGGCTTGTGAATTCATTGTTTAGGAATGTGGGCATAAATGTGCATTTTATCATGGGAGCATGGATCCTGATCAACGTGCTCATGTTCAAAGGCAGTGGAGCAAAGATGAGATCAATATAATTTGTGCTACCGTGGCATTTGGAATGGGTATGTTTGTATCTTTGAAACTTCTTTTTGCATTGATAAATTGAATGAAATCATATTTAAAATTAATGTTTCAGGGATTAACAAACCTGATGTCCGCTTTGTAATCCATCATTCCCTTCCAAAATCTGTTGAAGGGTATCATCAGGTGCTTATAGATCTTCAAAGTATGTATTTAGGCATGGATTTTGATTCTTTTGGCTTACATGTACTTTTATGATTTTCCTTTCAGGAATGTGGACGGGCTGGTAGAGATGGTCAACGTTCATCCTGTGTATTATATTATAGCTACAGTGACTATGTTAGTATTGATTACGACACTACTACTTGAATATGAATTTGTTTTTTTGGAAACTAAGATAGAAATCTTATCACTTACCAGCATCATATGAAACAAGGCACGACTGAGATCCTATTCTCCTTTCTTTTATTTCTTATATCTAGTTGTATCTCACGTTTACAGATTCGAGTTAAGCATATGTTAAGCGTAGGAGCAGTAGAGCAAAGTAACATGACATCTGGATACAGTCGTTTTAATGCGACAAATTCAGGAAGATTACTGGAAACAAACACTGAAAACCTTTTGCGCATGGTACTATATCTTTTTAAGCGCTTTGAAATACTACATTACACACACACACACAACAATATAAATTACTAAATATTCACCTTGAACTTGCTCAGGTCAGTTATTGTGAAAATGATGTTGATTGTCGGCGCCTTATTCAGCTAGTTCATTTTGGGGAGAAGTTTGATTCTTCAAACTGTCATAAAACATGTGATAATTGCGTGAAGGTCACAAGTTTCGTTGAGAAGGATGTCACCGAAATTGCGAAACAATTGGTTTGGAATCAGATTATATCCATATATTGTTCTCATTCCTCTACTTCATGAAATTTCATTAGTTTGTAGTATTTGAATCCACTTGTTCTTAAGTACTTTTTTGACTGTCATCTGTTTAGGTTGAACTAGTTAAGCTAACGGGACAGAAGGTCTCAGCATCTCACATATTAGAGGTGTATCGTGGTTCCTTAAGCCAGATGGTATGTCAACAAGCATTATCTTATTTTATTTGTTATTTTTTTTCACTCGTCACTATTTTTTCTTTAGCTAAAAGCCTTATTTATATTCTTTAATCTTGTATTTTTAACATCAAAATTAGGTCAAGAAACACCGGCATGAGACTGTGCGGCTTCATGGTGCTGGGAAGCATCTAGCAAAGGGCGAGGCTTCCCGTATATTGCATCATCTTGTTGTTGAGGACTTTATTGCGGAAGTGGTAAAGAAAAGTGATTTTTATGGATCTGTATCATCAGTGTTGAAGGTATCAAAGACCCAGTCTACTTTAATATGTTTGTATGGTGCAATTTTATTCCAAAAATATAATGTGTTTTTCTTATCGTGCTTTAAATGTGTGATATAGCTTATATTAGTTACTCTCCACAATTATATTCCAGTAACTGTGAGCTGTCTATTGCTTTAACTTGTTTTCAGGTAAATGAGCAGAAGGTCCGTAACATGTTGTTTGGTGGGCAAAGAATTATATTGAGGTTTGCCCTTCCTATCAAGCTATTTCATGCTTAAATTTGTGAATCAGGGTGCCAATGCTCATTGGTTAAACAATTTTACATGAAAGTTTTTTTTCTTCTTTTGTTTGTGAGGGCTTATGGAAATATGATATCATGCTAGAGTTAGGATGTTGATGCTGTAAGCCTCAGATATATTTAACTTGACCTCGGTTTCACCTGAATTTTCGTTTCAGCCTTCTATGGCATCAAGTTAGCATTGCATGCATGTTTTTATCTATTCTTATTCTACTCAGTGGCATCTTTAACTTTTGCAGATTCCCGTCTTCTGTGAAAGCTTCAAAGCCTGGCAAATTTGATTCAATTTCAGCCAAAGGTTCTCTGGCATCTGCGAAGCTGAATCTTCCCATTGACATTCCTGACCAACCTGAAACTGAAATAGACTTGGTATATGATGTTTTTTTTCTTCAGTTGTGTTGAAATTTCTAACTTTGAATTATTATACTTAAGAAAAATCTATTACAGGATCTATCAGCTAAGTTGTACACTGCTCTGCGGATGTTGAGGACAACTCTTTGTAGAGAAGCTGGAGAGGGTGTTATGGCTCACCACATATTTGGGTAAGTTATTATTATATTCATTTTATTCTTATGCAAGAATCAAGTTAACTTTTAACCCCCCTTTAAAAGCATCTGATAAGTTGTTTCTATTTAGCAATGCTACGTTGCAGCAGATAAGCAAGAAATTACCGAGAACAAAGGAAGAACTTCTTGATATCAATGGCATTAGCAAGTAAGTTCGTTCTAGGAATACTGCAGTGTCCTTGTGACTGAACCAACTTTCATTGACTTTTTGGTATACTGCAGGACTAAAGTAAGCAAGTATGGGGATCGGTTACTGGAGACCATTGCGAAAACCATAAATGAATACTACAATACGGATAAAAACAGCAGCGGCAGCAAAGGCAGTGTGGATTCAGCCAAAAGAAGACGAGAAGCAAATAGAACGCCAGATTCAAATGGTGAGGATGATGATGCCTTAATCAAAAGTACTGGTCGCTCCAAGAAAAGGACGGTAAAGAGACAAATTAAAAAGGCTGAGATATATGAATCAGAAGAGGAAGACTATTACCATGGATGCCTTGACGAGGACCTAGACTGTATCGATATTGACAATGTCGTATTAGATAAAGTAACTGGTACAAATGCTGCAGGAAGAGTACTACCTCAATGGACAGCATCATGATATGGTGTATGTCGATTATCTTAGTATTGTATTAGGTCCTTCAGGATATGAATGTTGTGATCGGGCTTTTCTTGGATCAGCCTTCCAGTAGCTTAAGGTTAGAGTTTTGTTCCGACAAGGCATTGCATTGGAAGAAAAATAACAAAAGCAGATGTATGAGAAAAACTGTGGATAACTGGATGGTTACGAAATAGTATAGCTAAAGATATTTTTCTTTCCAATTTACTTCTGGCAATTAGTGCTATTGATGCTATTGAAAATGTACAATTTTAATTTGGTGATAATGTATATAGTAGGTTGTCTTGATTAATTGGACATTTCAATTATGCTATTATTCTTGATATAGTGTGTAATTATTTGAGTATTTTATTTAACTAAACTTATCTCTTGGCCAAACATTGAATTAGTCTAGTGTGCAGGGTAAATTAGGTTCTTGCTAGTGAGCAGGTTAACTTGAACAATATTACCACTAGAATCTATTAGACATAATTCAAAGGTTAATTATAATCTCTTTAAACATAACTTCAAGACAACTATCATGACAATCAACGAAATGTCATCCATAAACTGTGGTTAGATGCACGTTAGTACTATGCATTAAGACTATTCATTTCTTGAACCAGCATCATGTATCTTGGGTGGTACTTGATTTACTCTATATACTCCCCACAAGTAATACTTTGATTGAAACCCTGCAAAATGATTAAATCAAAAACTTATACACAATTAACAAACAATAAAAGTAATATATGCAAATGTAATGTAACTCACTCTTGAATTTTCTTGGGAGCATTGTAGAAGGAAATATAAAAAGCTCAGCTTTTTCAACCCTAGCTCTTATGGCATGGTCAATAGAAATAATTTCATCAACTAGCTGGTTAAAATATCTCTCATCCCTGTGAAAATGACATTAACATGGAGAGAGGGCTTTCAACAACAATTACAAAAACTATGACAATATTTTAATCTATGTCTCTATCAAAACAAATGGCACTAATCCAAGTTAAACTTAATAATGGAAAAACGCTAAATATAATTATTCCTGCGTACCTATTCCTAATTCTTCAATATTGTTATTAATAAGGGACAAAACAAAGACTAGTAGAGTGATGAAACATTTAGTCAATTTGAAAATAGTAATAAATATTTTGAGAATGATGTGAAAATTATGAATGAAAGTGAAGTATTTATAGAAGATTTTGTAAAGTGTATTTACTATTATTATCACAGTTAATGTTCATGACAGTACTACAGTAAGAGAAATGATATTTGTACAATCAGTTTTTAACAACATTTTGACAACTTTCTTTCTCATACTCACATTATACTCTTATTATCTCTCTTCCTTTTTCTCTCTCCATTGTTTTTGACCAATGAAAAGAGAGAAAAAAAGAAGTTCTGAGATAAGTTGTCTCATTTGGTTGTTCAAATAACACTAACAATTAATGTTACTGTTCATGACACTTGGTCAATGTGTAAAATACTTTAGGTGTTCCACCAACTAAACTTTGATAATTTCTCTGCTCATTATCAACCGTTGGATAATGAGGAAAAAATCATTAAAAAAAACTAAGTTTGTGCAAAAGTAGTCCCAAAATGATATTTATGATAGATTGATTGAAATACAAGCATACATTGTATTTGCGTGCATAATAGAATGGTAAGCATTGTTTTGTATGAAAAGATCATATATTAGTAATTTAAACAACTTCAACTATCCATTTACATATTTTTTGTTCATTACATCAAAAGCATTCTGCTAAAGACACAATCATATCACTAAACTTTACAGGAACCTAAGATGAACAGCTTACAACTTTACACACTCCTATGTACAGATATGTGTGTAATATTTTATTCATGTACTTTACAAATTTATTATGTTCATATGTTATCAGTCAAATATTTATACCATGGCCCGTGAACACCAACTGATATAGTGGCTGCCACAATCAAAACACGAGCAGCTTCCACTACCCTTTCAGTCAGAGCACCAGCCCCAACTTTCAGCAGTGCCATTTCAGCTAATTTCCTCCCACGGGCCCCACTTCCCCCAAGCACAACTCCACGCAAAGCTGAATAGACAGCATTGAACACCCTCTCAAACACAGCATCCCCAGCTTGTAAGCTCTTTCCTAACATTCTGGCAGCAACTGCCTTTCGTGACTGAACCTTCCCTGCATCTTCACCGTCAACTGATGGCAGATTGCAAATTACTCCTACAATGTCTTCAATATCAGCATCTTCAACACGGTTTAAGAGCTCCAAAAGTTGTTCTGCACACTTGGACACTGCATTTTCCATATCTGCAGAGCTTGCTACTGCCTTTTCACTCATAATAATCTGACGGCAAATAAGAACGCTGCAATTCCCATAATTTCTAATTAAGTACCATCGCCAGAAGAGAGAAAAACAAAATCAGTAAACGACAGTGCCTTGACACAAATAATCATGCTATTTACCTCGTGGATATCACAATAATCTTCTGAATTTGAGCCTGGAGAGACCTCAGTCTGGAGAAGTTAAGAGATAAAGTTTCTGGTAGATCATCTTGTGTCAGACCAGATATTCCACTTACTAACTTCAGCAAACCAAGCCTCACAACGAGATCAATTGGTTCTCCTTTGCATTCTGGTTGCTGATCACCTGGTCAAATAAAGTACAGTCAGGCACCAAAATTAGTGTCTGCTTCAAAGTATGTAACAGAAAACTGAATTCATCTATAAAGTTAAGTTTTGTCAATATAGAGAACCTTCAGTATTTGAACCATCAGGAGAAAAGACCACTGGACTGCCAGTACTTTTGAGCATAATATTTCCCCCAGTTCTGAGAGTAGTTGAAGGAAGCCCTTGGGGTGAATTATCAGCCAATGCTAAGGAGGAATTCACATGTTCTACCCATTCCTGGTCTTTAAAATTCCAAATAGATGAAAGCCATCTGAGGGTTGAAGGCAGAGAGGTACTAGCATCAGATGGAGATCCATATTTGTTTGCAAAGGCGTTCCTAAGGTAGTCCAGACCAGCAGGTCCCTTAAGCAAAGGCTCCATTAATCTTATGCGTGCTTTGCTTATCTCTTTCTTAAGAATCTGTCAAAAGAATTCATCATGTCACATAACATACAACCAGAATAAAACAAATATAGGCAGTAATAGGTGCGGTTTACTCATTAAGGTTACAGTGTGAACAGTGCACCTATTTTGTGGCTACCCCAATCCTAAATATATGTAATGCATCTAGCAGCTATATATGAAAGCATTGGTATTCAAAAGCATAACCCATGCGTAATAAATAAGTTATAAACAAGTGAAAGGGAAAAAACATGAACATATTGATTAAATAAATTTTAATTGGAGATAAAATCAATTGAAGAGAACAAAAATAAAGGAATGGTAAGCAGACACACCTGAATCTGTTCAAGGACAAACTGCAAACCCTTAACCAAGGCTACAACACATGCATTGTTTGATTCATCTCTAGATTGGCATATTTCACTCAACTCGCATAGTAATGCCTTGTGTTTGGCCTTTATTATCTCCTCATTAGCTGGAGCAGAAAGCTTCTGCAAACTGACTAGTGAAAAGTCAAGAATTTTTCCAAGATAATCGACATCCAGTTGACCTGATTTAAGCACCTTTAGATACACAAAAAGAGAGATAAAATCAGAAAAATAGAAATTATAGTTAGGTATTTCAAAAAGAGAGATAAAATCAGAAAAATAGAAATTATAGTTAGGTATTTCAATGATGCGTCTAACAGACTCGTGAAAAGAATATAACTGCTACCTGAGACAGAATATCTAAATCAATGGCTGCAATAATATCATCCTTCCAGCTAATTGGAGCCATCTCACAAATTTCACCCCTAACCTCTTCCATGAGTTGAATAATCTGGTCATAGTTGGGCTGATCCTGCTTAACAGATTCCATAACACTATCCCAAAAGGCCTTCTCCATTGTCTGTTTGATTTTACCCTGCCAGATTAGGAGTTGATGAGAATTCAAATTCAAAACGATTGACTGTATTAAAAAAATTCTTAGACGGGGGATAATATAACATCAAAGGCTTTCAGGGCAGAATCCTCTTACCTCAACGCTGTTTTGAATGTGATCAGAGACATCAAAGCCATCGGCAAAACTACGGTGATGCTCATGGAGAAATTCATTTACAAGAACCTCGTTTGGTGCTACCAACTTTTCAGAAGTAGTACTGAGCTGAGTATTTGAACTGGTAATAGGCGAAGAGAAGCTTGACTCTATGGGGGAAGTGTCGCTCTCCTTAAAAAGGGAGCGAACCACTCGGCTTGTCTTATTGCTCTTATTTGAAATATTTCTTTCGCTTGGGCTTGCAACGGTAGAAAGTGGAGTTGGGCTTGGAGTCAGGTATTGAGTCATTGGAAACCCCATTGGGCTTCCGCTATCCTTTACTCTTAAGGATCTAGATCTTGTTTCAGATAGAGCACTTTCCATGCGCTCAATCCCAGCATCTCCACTCAGGTGCATCACCTTTTCTCTCAAAAGTTTTTGATCTTCATTGACCTGTATTATAAAACATTGAAAGAAGATAAAGCCAAAGCATTCTCTCTCTTGCAATAAGAAAGCAGTTAAGGGAAGAAAACCCCTTATTGAAAGGGAAAAACATCAAAACAACTGTCTATACTTTTCAGAATTAAATAAAATGTAACAGAGAAGAACATGCTCGAGAAGGGAAATTATACTAAAAAAAAACATAAGCAAATTTTCTTAATTCTATCAATCTTACAGTCAGCTTTTGAGGTCATTGATGTTCCAATAACCGCTACCATTGAAAAGGAAAACTCACAGCTATGGACATGGAAAATTACCTGATGCTGAATAGCTTTCATATCATGACTAATACCAACTCCTTCTGGAGTTAACTTGCAAGTTTGAATCATAGAAGCCTCAAGCTGGCAAGCTGCTCTAACCAAATCATCCTCCAAAGATCGAGCATCCTTAACCTTCCAGACCACAAAACAGTTCAAATAAGAGCACCATGCTTTATCAAAAGCAGCAAGCTGTGATCTGAAGGTACATCGCTTCACAGAAGCTGAGACAGATTCTTCGTCAGAACTTTTTATTGGCCCCTCTTGTATAATCTTTATCAGCAGCTCAAACATTTTAACAAATTCTTGAGCAGACTTGGCCAAAGCAATTTCACGCTCTCCCATTGTACTGAAAACTGCATCTGGATGACCCAATATCATATAAGCACAAAGAACAACTCTCACTTGATACCTTGATAACCTAGATAAGCTATTGTTTAACTCCTTGACTGTATCTGATTTTTTTGCCGGACTTCTGGCAGAACTCCTAGGAGTAGCCCTTTTCTTGGGGGAGGCAACCCGTTTAAGAAGGTGATCAATGTTATCCAAGCTAGTATAATAATTGGCAGGGACAACAGCTGTGAACACTCTGAGGCGGCTCTCAAACCGGTCCAACAAAGTTTTCACAGTCTGAAGAGTAGAAGCTGATTCAATAAGAAGAGCAAACTGCTCAAATGGCAATGACTTGACAGATATCTCGTTGATCCCCAGCACGGCATATGCCTTCGTCAAGGTTAAGGTTGTTCTCTTCTGCCTCAAGAACTGCCTCCAGCACCTTAAAGAAGTAAATTGTCGGAATATAAGTCATATAGAATATCCAGTAAAACGAAGTTCAATACACACCTATTGCACTTCAGTTTTGCCTAATAGATGAACAAAAAAAAATTGCAAACAATATTAAGGCCGTCTCCAAAATGACTACAATTGAGTAAAGCAGTGAAATTAAGGCTTCCTAAACTAGAAACAGAATATGCATATATATAAAGTTTTAAATGCAAAAAACCTTGCTAGGTTTCTGGAAAGATATTCTGCCTGCTTTGACATTGTAATCCAATTCTCGAACGCATAACCACGCAGTCTTCCTCTCTGCCTGATATATTCAGCTCTTTGTCTTTTTGCCTGCTCAATATAAAAAATTTGGAGACTTTGTTACAAAAAGCTCCACTAAGACCGCCATGTGTAACATGTGTAATTTTTGAAGCATTGAAAATGAATCCAAAAAAAAAAACAAAAAAGAAACTAGCACCATACTCTTTGTAATCGATCTTCCAACTCATCCTTCTTTTTCCTTCTCTCAATCTCACGCTGGTGAGATACAGACTTCGCCACATGTCTCGCCTGCAAGACTTTAGCATGCACCCTCTTCTTCTCAGCTTCCAGCAACTGAAGTCGTTTTGATTCAGCGGCAACTCGTTTTTGGTGAATTGCAGCACGTACACGCTCCTTGTATTTGCTCTCTCGAGTCATTCTCCTCATCAATGACTGAGATGACCTTTCTCTAAGAGATGCCCTTCTTTGCCTGCGAGCCTTTAGGATAAGCATTCTATTAGCCTCAGCCTGCTGAACACGTGATTCAACTTTTGTCCCAAGCTTTACGCGCTCATTTGCATGGCGCATTTCAACTCCATTTTTCGCTGCTTGACGCAGTTGGTCCTGCCTAGCTAAGCGCATCTGGGCCTTCGTCAAAAGGCTCAATCTATCAGGAAAGCAGAAAATCATATCGATTGTAAAAATGTAGCACAAAAACAAGTCTTTCATACTTTGAGAATCAATGGAACAGATAAAGCATACAAAAAACAATCAGATACAAAAATAAGATTATGTTAAATAACTGCACCTGAATAGAATTAAATTTTTTTATGATTGGATTATTGTATTTCAATTGATTTGACCATCAAATTTCAGAAGTTTGCGATCAAGTTTATAAACATTATCTAAAATTCTCAAACAAAAGGATATAAAACAAACAACTAGTACAAGCTGATAAATAAATGGAGAAGTTATTAGTTTTATCAAATAAACATAATTGACCAATGATTAAGAAAAGGACACACAGTCAATTTCCATCTAGAACACCAAAAAATTACTATTTTATGATCAGATAAGAAACAGATAATGTCTCCCTAATTATGTTTTTTTACCAAAGAAAAAGGTGCATTTGAATCCAAAAATAGGTCTAAAACTTATCTGATAATTTGATACTTTCTTTAAAAGAATTCAAATGCAAACTTAGAGCACTTGTATGTAGGACGAAAATGTATATGCATTTAGTATGTATATACATTTAGTGCTTCTATTTAAATAGATGCAGAACCGTAGCACAGGACACTTCTGATGGAAAGTGTGCCCATGTCCTACACATGTCAATATCCGACACCGGCACGTGTAATTACATTCAATTAATCCATTTTTTCAAATTTTACTAATGTCGACGTGTCAGTGCTTCATAAGAGCATAGACCAAAGCATGGAACCCACCTCTTCTGTTCAGCGGCTTGCAACTTGGCCTCTAATCGCTGACCAAGATCCTCATCCTGAGATGAACATCGTGAAGGACTTCTTGGCTTTGCACGTGCTTTGCTTGAAAGTTTCTCATAGTACTTCTGCACTCAATACAACAAAACTTTCAAAAAATAAAAACTTAAAAAAGAAGAAAACAACAGCAATAAAAAAAATTAATTTGCCTTAAAAGAGAAGAAACTATCAAAGCATACGCAAATGAAAATAAAATAAAATAAAATAAATATATAATAAAAAATAAAAACTCTGTAAATAAAGTGATTAATCTCTAATTAGTAATTACTCTGTTTTATGGTTGAAAATCAAAGTAACAATAACACGTGTAAACTAGGTAATTAAGGAGAAAAGTTGAATATTGAAGTTGAAGTTCCGAAACTTTCTCACCAAACAAACGAAACACGTAAAGTTAATTTGTTTTAGAAAGGAATTGTAAAAACACCTGTCTACGAATTTGAGCATGACGAAGTTTTTCTTCGATTTCTTCCACCGAACTGGGTGACTTACACTCCGTATCAAGAAGCCTTCGTCGGAGTCGTTTTGGTAATCTCACCGGCGATGACAGAGATTCATCATCTCCGATTGGAAATTCCATCACAATTCCGTTTTTACCCTCCGGCAATTCCACTCCCGCCGCCATAACAATTCAGCGAAGTAACGATCGTAACAAACTCCGTAACGGTAAACGGATTCCGTAACGGAGTGACGACGGCGATGAAGAAATTCTACCGTACGAATGAAAAATAAAATAATTGTAACGATGAAAAATATGGAAAATCGATGTGGTTGATGATTGATTTATATATATATGTATAGAGAGAGAGAGAGAGAGAAGAATAAGAATAAGAAATTATAACGGTGGAAAATTTGAATTGGAAGCGATTCAAAAGAGAAACGTTGCGACGAGTGAAACCAGCTTCGAGAGAGAGCTTTGTTGTTTTGAGTTTTTAGAGAGAGAAAGTAAGAGAGAGAGTTTTTTGTGAAATGAAAAAAGGTGAAGGACTTGTTTGGGTTTATAATAAACGAGTTTGGGTTTAGTTTATAATGCGTGTAATCACGTTTAATACTGTTATTAATCAAGAGAATTAAAAAAAGATTAAGGGTATTTGACACGTCAGTACGTACATCACAACGGCACTCTTTGTTTTTCTTTTTTTTTTGTGTGTCTTTCGGACATTAATACCCTTGAGACCTTTTTTTACTACATTGTTACCCATGTGGCCCCATCTCTATCCACTACCTTCTCGATTTGACATTGCTTTTTCATTTTTTTCTTTTACTATTTGGAATTGGAATTGGAATGTCATCTACTTTTACTCAAAAAGTTCTATTTCTATTTTTTTATGTATTTAATAATTTGTAAATGTAATTTAGGGAGCCATGCATATATTTAATTACTATTTATTTATGATATCAATGTTTGTCAAAATAATTTATAAAGAATGTCATTCATCTATGAACGTGTAGTTTAAGAAGAAGATTTAGAATTGATTCAATCTCTTCTAACAATTTTTCTCTCATATACATATGTGACGTAAGAAATTTTACATTATCATTATGTTTGACATTTTCAACAAATCAAAAAATATTAAAAATGATATATTCAACACCTTAATATTTTAAAAACTGATTGTCTTTTTAGCATGATCTTTATTTTTCTAGTTATATATATGATTGGTAATAGTGTAAAATATTTTACACCATTCTAACAAAATGAAGCTATTTTAGAAGTTAAAATGACATTATAAATATGATATAATTTAAATTGTACATTAATAGCTATGTGTCAAAATAAAGAATTATACTTTGGATGCAAGGCAATATATCTCTCGTATGATATACTTGTCATTCTTTTATACGCATTAGTGTACCAATTTTTTTCCAAAACCAATAAATTGTGTTTGTATCATGAAAAATGTGTGGCAGATAAATGGGCGATAAAACAATTGGCAGGTATATTTCCTTTTCCAAGCCCAAACAAAGTTGTCTAGGCTCTAGCTAGCTTACGAATAGGGTTTGCTGCGATTCCGATTCCAATTCCAATCCAAAAAATTACTAAACTTATTTAGGTTTTTTTTCTTCGTTTTTTAGGGAAAAACCTATTTTGATTTTTGGATGATTTGTGATATGTTAAGTACTAGTTATATCTCGTATTAAATAAAAGAATTGATGTTGAACAGCATATAATAAGAAGACTCGTAAATTCATTGATTTTAGGTATTGTGTGAAGATGTGTCTAACTTACTTGTGTCGTTGTTAGTAACTCAATATAATGATTCAACTTACTAACCTCATGGCCAACACAGGTATCAGAGTCTTGATTCGACTTGTTGGCGGAGCATGAGAGATTTACGGTGTTGGATCGTCGTCGCAGAAAGTCCCACACTGAACGGAGAGATGTTGTGATATGTCATGCGTGTGTTAAAATCCCACAATGAAATAGTTGAGACATACCATGATTTTGGTGAACTCTTGGAAATCAACTCACCTTAACATTTATTAGCATAAAAAATACTTCATTCGTCCTGAATATATGACATTGTTGACGGTTGCATAAATGTCAATGTACATCTTTATCATTCAATATCTTTAAGTATGTATTAATAAAAATTATATCCTTCAAAAATAAAATTATAAAAATTTGATATTTTAAAAATATGCATCGAGACAAATCTATTACCTAACTGACATGGTCAATAATATTATATTTTTTGCAATTACAGATATTGATAGATAAATTTTACTTAACATTCGTTTATTTTAAAATAAATTAACACAAAAAATATGACATATTTTGATTGATTGGATGAGTGTAATATACCCAACTAAATTACAAATATCACACTGTGTTCACCATTAATTTTTGGGTTAAATAAGTTTTTCGTCCTTATAAATATAGCGAATTTTGATTTTAGTCCCTAAAAAATTAAATTGAATGTTTTCATCCTCACAGATTTTTTTATTTTGTTTTTCGTCCTTAATGACCATTTTATGTTCATATAAATGGCAAAATTATAACTCTTTTATGTTCAAATTGTATCCATGTTATGTCCGTTTATTATATTCAACATATATATATTCATATTATGTTCAAAAAATGTCAAAAACACGTTAAAATTATATCCATTAAGGACCAAAAACAAAATAAAAATTTTTGTGAGGATGAAAAC
>Ga0228711_1003251_pt1 | contig 25205 bp, 8 predicted proteins | sample MedpolnodulmetaG_2_FD_177996 | JGI IMG/M metagenome (GOLD analysis project Ga0228711, IMG submission 177996) | Root nodule microbial communities from Medicago polymorpha collected in Santa Monica, California, United States - brown nodules | ecosystem: Host-associated > Plants > Roots > Nodule... | reverse complement strand
TATCCTACTAAATAATAGAATAAAGCCACTTAATAAAATATTAATACACAACAACATGTCACTTATCAACATAAATCATATAAGTCATATAAAAGACTCTAAACTCAACCAAAATAATCAAATAAATAAATAGGGCGTTACAACCCACACAAATCCCCAAGATAAAACCAAGATCTCAAAACCAGAGGACACATATGCAAAGATCAAAACCCACAAAAAGGGTTCAACTCAGCTTCACCGGAGAACAAACAATTCACCAGAACCACCCAACACAACCAAACAAAGCGCTCAGAGACGTAAATCCCACGAATTAGAAGGCTTCGCAGAAAAAACCCAGATCACTGGCGCCACCCAATTCAACCAAAAGAGAAAGCAGTATCGAGGAGCAAAGATCTAACTGAGATCTGACAAAACTTCGAAAATAAAGTGATGAAAACATAAGGGTAAAGTCTAGCAGTAGGAGAAGAGCAGAAAAACCATGAAAAAAGCGACGGAAAAGCTCAAAGAAGCTTCGTCGGAAATTGCCCTGTTCACTAGAAGGTCAGGCGCGTGTAGTGTCATTGTCCTTACTTGCTTAATACGTTAATTAGTTCTAGGACTAAACTTTACTTCTCAAAGTTTCATTGGTTTCAACTGGATTGTCCAATTCCCTGACATAAAGCCATAAATAAACATTCGTGGTAAAAATTGTAAAATTACAGTTATGAGCATATCCTAAAGCTTTGTTTGAGAGTTTGAAAGGGAGGAGAATGGAGAGATTTGAAGATATGAAACATAGAGAAAAATGGAGAAATCTTTCTTATTTTTTTAAGGGGTATATTTTTATAGAATGATAAATTAATACAAGATATTTTTCTTTTAAGAATATAGACTAATTTTGAAGAATTCACAAAACCCTCCTTCAACATTTTTTGAGTTCCTCCAAACGAGGAGAATTTTGTGTTACGAAGAAAAACAAACCCGGAAAGCCTCCTTCTCAATTTCTTCTATTTCTTTCAATTGCCCATTTTTTTCTTTCAAAACCATCCCCTATGTTCCCCTTCAATCTCGCAAACAAAGCCTAAAAGTCTAAAACATGCTATAAGAGATTTGTCAATAATGATTTTGTAAAAAAATACATAATTGAGTCGTCAAGAACAAATTCCAACAGGGGAGCTTCTCCTCTCCTCTCTTCTTTTCTCTCCTTTCCAAACCCTAGCCGTCACCAATTTTCTTCTTCTTATCTACTACAAAGGGGTGATTTAAGTGACCCTCTTTCGTTTGTTCTTATGATTTTGTCGTCTTTGCACGTCTTTGTTTTTATTTTCCGTCTTTGTGCAGTGTGTTTAGTTTTGAGCAAATGCAGATTCAATAAATGATTTTGGTGTTTTTAGCGAATTTGAACTTGTATTTATCAATTTACTCTATCAAATTGAATGAACGAATATCATTTTTTTTAAAAGAAAGAACGAATTGTAACAAATAAATTAAATATTTCGGTCTTAAAAAAAAAGGGTATAAAATAGATATAAAAAATTTAAAAGAAAGCAACAAGAGAAACAAAGTTTTGTTTATCAAAAAGTACAAGAGAAACAAAATTTTGGATAATAGTTATTTTTTTATCAACGTCGATATAATTGTTATGTACGGACTCAATACCCATAATCTTTGTTATGTAAGGCCTAAACACACACCTTTAAGTACACACGGGTCCAATGCTCCAACAATCTTGGATTTTCACTGTCTTGTAACACCTCAACATCTAGCTTCAAATCTTTATTAATCTATAATGCCTCAACGACTAGTAACAATCATTGAAATTGAACATTAATGAACGTAATAAACGTCGTCGTTCGTAACAGACCAACCATCACTCCGAATGCTTTCTTATCAGTGCATATACAATACTTCCTTCACCATAAATGCAAGGTACACAATTTCTATCCACTTAATACCTCTCACACTCAATACTTAACTTTCTTATTAAGTTGAATGTCACAGTGTTTGCATGTACCTGTACCACGTCCAACATCAATCTCGACGACAACTATTCCATCTCGGCCACTCATCTCGATCACAAATCAATAATTATTCGAAACATTGTTCATTTTTGTTGATTAATAAGCATTTTAAAATTTAGACTGATAGAGGTGTCTAACTAAAACAATACCAATACATATGCTTTGTAATCCCTAAAGCTTGCCATGAATCAAGGAGGGAGTGAGGGACCACGAAACTTGTCTTCATCGTGTCCTAACGTAGCCAGAATCGGAGAAAAAGGGGCCACTCGAAAATCTCAATATGCAAGACAATTTGAGTAATGGGGATAATGTAATTAATTTCAAAACATCTCAAAGTAAGGTGTAATTCTCTGATGTTGAACTTTTATATAAATATTAGTTAAATGGCTTCTTAAAATGCAACTTTGACGTGTACTTTTCATTGGAATCATGAGATTAATTAGTTGGTGTCTTAGGGATGATATGATGCATTTTGTTAAGATGTTATCTTCTTGGTCCACTGCAATGAGAGATGGAAATGCTTCGAGTCTCCTTCAAACTCTTAACTAGATTTGAAATTTGGGTTATCAAAATGTATCTTTGAAGTAGACTCACAACTTTTTTTTTGTTGACAAAAGTAGACTCACAACTTGTAGCCAACATATACTGTGGACTGCTTCAAATTTAATTGTATTATCCCAATTCAAAATAATGAATACATGCATTCATTTATAAAACATTTTTACAATATTTATGTGCTAAGATGTGATTAAAAATGTGTATAAATTTTGTAAACTAAACTATTGCATACAAATCAAACTCTACATAAAAAGGGAGACATACAAAATATCAATGTAACCTGAATAGATAAGCTTTTCCCTAATTCATAGTCATTTCTTTAATTAGACAAATAGTAGTTGAATGATAATCAACAGTACTAATGAGAGGCGTTAGCTGGGTTTTCAAGTTGATTAAACATCTAATCTCTCAAAGCTCCACTTTACCTTGCTAATTAATTAATAATAATGATAATATTTACTGCTAATTCACTTCAATTAGCCAACACTTCATCTGCTCTCTAATCTCTAATGTTAAACCAAAACTTCCAAGAGAAAACACACCTCAAATTACTGACTCTCTTTCTCTTAGCAAAAGTGGGTCTTAGTTCAATCTTGATTCTTGCCTTTAAAGTTTAATTTTTTCTTGCTTCTTAAGCAGCCATAGTCCACAGATCTAAGGCAAGAGTTGATTGGCCTCTGCCCCTACACCACTACACATTATTTAATTTATTCATAGTAATTATAATAATAAAATAAAATAAAATATTGTAATAAGCAACAACAATACATAACTTGCATCTCGTTACTTTGACAAATCTTAGGTGTCAGCTATTTAGTGGCATTAGGTGATTATAAGTAGTTGATTGTTTTTTTGTTTTATTCTTATACTACTAATAATTTTAGATTTGGGTTATGTGTCACAATCTCATGCCATTGCACAATCAACAACATCACTAACCACTGAATCAAAACCAAACAATCCACATTTTAATACAAAATTCAACTATTATTCAAAATTAAATATCAAATTTAAAATATAAATCTTTTAATCTTTATCTGACGACTATCAGTCTAAAGTCAAAAATATGACAGTAAATACTTCTTGATAATGGTAAATTCTATTAACAATGTCCTCGTGAAATTAACTCAGTGGATAAAGATAATGCATAAAATATTTAAGATTCGAAGTTCAAACCTTGATTAAAAAAAAAACTATTAACAATAACATGTTGGATTTGAGCTTAATGTTTAAATTTTTTAAAACAACAACACATCTAATTATATTTTGTCAAAAAACATATCTAATTATATTATCTATACTCTATAATTTAGGAAAATTCAAAAGTACTATAAAAATACAAAAATAGTACTTTTTTAAGTACATAATTTTATCTAGCTTTGTGTAAACATAACATGAGTGTTGTTTAGGATTCTCTTTTACTCTTCACTTTTGTCAGTCCTTGGGTTCTGAGTAGTTTCTTTTGGGTTGGGTTGAATTTATTGTAGTAGAAAGAAACTCTCACCATTCTCAAAAATTCACCATCTTTCTCACTTCTTTCTCCCACCCATTTTCCAAATCTCTTCAAATTCCATTTCTTTCTACTCGATCCATTGATTCTCTATCTTAAAGTTTTCATCTTTTGTCTCTTAACAAGGTATGTTCTGCAAAAAAACATGTTTTTTTTTTGTTGTTCTTTCGTTCTAAAAATGTTTTTTTTTTGTAGCCATGTTAATGATATAGTTCAGTTGGAATGAGAATGACTCTGAACTTTCATCATTGCTTTTATTTTTCTATAAAAGGGAAAAACTTTCTCAGGAAATTTAACTTAGAGATCTAGCATTTTTTTTCATTATTATTTAAGTTATCTTAAGATAGTTCATTATCTTGGATTATACTTTTAATTCTAGATCAGTAGGGTCCTAAGTTTGTTTGAGTGTTTTTTAATAGCTGATTTGCTTTTAAGGTTTGTTTAAGCTTTAAGTTATGTTAGTAGAACAAGTTAAATTTTGTGTTTAAACAAGGATAAGTGATTAAGTGTGAATTGTGAATGTGGATTTTTTTTGCTTTTTTTGAATTCAGGTGAACTACATTAACTGTAAATTACAGCTAGCTTAGTGTTGGAGCTGAGGATGAAAATGGGACCTTCAAGTTTTGGAAATTAATATATGTTAGGTGTGATTAATTTTCTGGAATAATGTCTAGAGTTACCAAGTGGAAGATTGAGAAAACAAAAGTTAAGGTGGTTTTTCGCCTTCAGTTTCATGCTACACATGTAAGTTTTTTATATTTTACCATTTTTTTACTTCGTTTTTTGGTTTGGTAATTTAAATTTTTCAAGTAGATAAGGAATTTAGTTTTTTGGTTGTTGGAAGGGGGAAAAATAAAATCGGTTTAACTTGTTATATGAACTTGAGAACTTCGATCTGTAACTCAAACTTGACCAGTGTGCACTGCGCAATTGGTCAAAGTTGCCATTTAAGCTTCAATCTGAGAATTTATTCAAAATCCAGTTGGCATTATGTTATACTCTGCATACTTGTTATCAATCTTATGTTCCAACCGATTTGTAAACTTATTTTTCTTCGTTACAGTATCTAATTATTAATTTCTATAGAATTTTCAATTTTTATATTGCATTCATTAGACATATGAGGGCCAATTGACCTACTTTTCAAATATTTTCATGAAAAGAAAAACTAAACAAGAGAAGCAGAGGGTCAAGCAAGCTGTTCAAAAGTAAAGTGACAAACTTTTCAGTAGCCGTGGCCCCAAACAATATATAAAAAGTGAAATTAATGGCTCATATTCTATACTAATCATGTGATGGCTCAAGCTTCTGTGTTTGATACCGGTTCTAAACTTCTATGTTAAGACCAATATGATTTTCTGTAACATTTCTAGGTTTATACAAACATAGAAAAAGATATAAAATTCTTGACCAAATTTAGCAGACTGAAGCAGTTATTAGGTTCAACTTTTTCCTGACTTGCTGAAAAGTTAATCAAGCTCTAGATGACATCTGAGTTCTCTTATTCCAAGTATCAAGTTCTTTATCAACTAAGTTCGTTTGGAACTGTTGGGATATAGAATAAAGGGAAATTGGAATAGCTAAAGTAAGGTAGTTAAGAGTTGTTAGAATAGTTAGTTAATTGACTAGTTAGAGTATTTGTATAAATATTAGAATACAAGGATAGAGATCATTATTGAATATTTTAGACATTGTGAATAGAGTAGGGACTGTATTGTGAAGGGGGAAAGCCTTGGAGGATAGATTTCTCTCATATTCGCTCTTATCCTTTCTCAATCTTTCAATAAAACTGAACCTCATGGTCAGTCACCAACTAAAACCCCTTCATCTTTGTCGCTGGCGTTTGAATGGTGGAAACAGAAGCCAAGAACAATGGCGAGTCTAGTGGAGCCTTGGAGGAAAAATAATTCGAGTCTGAGAAGGAATGAGAATCTGCATCCCTAGTTAGAGATGGTTCTATTCACAATAATGATCTCTATCCGTGTATTCTCTCCTATTTATACAAATACCCTCATACTGATCCGTAAGCTAATTAAATAACTACTCTAACAACTCTTAACTATTCTAATCTCCCTTTATTCTATATATCCTATCAGGAACTCATCTGTATTAGTTATTTCAAAAAATTTCCAACCTCTTTCTTGATTATGTGCCATTCGAAAATGTCATCTTGAGAATGTAACATGACTGAAGTAACTTGAAGTTCAATATATGCTGACATGGCCCATAATATTGTCAGCTCTCAACACTAAACTTATTGGCCCTTTTGGGTGATACCTTTGAGAATTATTTTATTTGAGCAGTCACCATGATTAATTAATTTATTTATTAAGTAGTTTATATTATATCAAGGCAATGGATTGCGGAAATACAACTTTGCTGAATCTTCATGACATAAGTCTATGTTTAATCAACTTTACTTTTTTACAGGGTTATCGTTATTACTGACATTTACAGTAGTTGCAGATCTATCTTTTTATGCAATTACTGACGGTAAATTTTCTTTATGCATGGTCTCTAGATTCCACAATCTGGATGGGATAAACTGTTTATCTCTTTCATCCCTGCTGACTCTGGGAAGGTTACATCAAAAACAACCAAAGCAAATGTGAGAAATGGAACTTGCAAGTGGTCAGATCCAATTTATGAAACTACAAGACTCCTTCAAGATATTAAAACAAGACAATATGAGGAGAAAGTTTACAAACTTGTTGTGGGGATGGTAACATTCTTTTCTGACTTTTAAATGTGTACAAACTATTCTGCCATAGCATTTATAGAAATTTAACATGTGAAAACAGAATTGCAGCTCAACAATACTAATCACATTGGTTACAGCTTTATGCAAAATCCTCCATTATATCGCTTATATTCATGGTGTATATTGAAGAAGCCTTATTTCTGGGTCTTTTACATTATCTATACTTTGAGGTCTCGATTATATTCTCTAGAAGTGAGACGCAATAATAAGTGATACTTCTGATTCATTCTTTTTTTATGTATTAAGTTTATTGTTCAAAATAACTAGATTTTGACGGTTAATAATAAAATATCAATTTGTAATGTAAAGAACAACAACTTCATATTATTTGTAAAATTGAAGTTTCATAACAACTTTGTTGCTGCCTGCCACCATTAGAAATGCCTAAGAATTGTCTGTGTTTTCAAATAAGAGAGATTCTTGTGGCTATTAGTCTTGAGAGAGGTTAGAACTTTTCTAACTTTATTGTTTCCTTAACCAATTCAGGGCTCTTCAAGATCTAGCATCCTTGGTGAGGCCAACATAGACCTCGCTGATTTTGTTGATGCGTTGAAGCCTACAGCTGTTGCTTTGCCTCTTAACGGAAGTGAGCCTGGAGTCACACTACATGTGAGTCATTTTCTCTGAAGTGGTTTTCACGTGTTTACCTTTCATTCCTTATGTAATTATACAAATGTGTTTCGGTACAACTACTAGATGCATTTCTGTTTCCTTGGCATTAATATATCACACATGCATATTTGTTAATAGTTCTTTAGCTGCTTAAGATATCATTGGTGTCATATTTAATGTATTTTTTTCTTCTCATTGTTTGAAGCCAGGTTGCAGTGCAGCTTCTCACTTCCAAAACTGGTTTTAGGTACATTATTGTGAATTATGACATTTAAGGATTTGCTTTAGCTGGACACTATACTTATTTAAGTTATTTTTGCTTTTAGAGAATTCGAACAGCAGAGGGAGCTCAGAGAGAAGGGTCTACACACAACCTCTGACCAAGGTAGTCATGATGAATCTGCTGATAGCAAAGATTCATCTCCTGACCAGAATGTTAATAATCACATTAATAAGGTTTCTTACCTTCTCTCCTCACAAGCGTACTCTACATATAAATATATTATACATAGAGAAATGCTAGCAACACACCTTCTAACACACACTTTTCAACACACTCTCTTTGATTGGTTAAAATTCACATGGGACCCACCAAATTTATATGGGACCCACATGATTTGGTGGGACCTATGTGAATTTTAACCAATCAAAGAGTGTCTTGGAAAGTGTGTGTTAGAATGTGTGTTGCCAGCATTTCTCTTATACATATCTATTGTTTAAATTTCATTTTCTTCTTATTCTCTGTTAGGATATAGAATAAAGGAGAATTAGTCATGGATGTTGGTTAGTTATTGGGTTCCTAACATTCTCCTTTGTTTATTTAATGAAATTAGGTCAATTCAAGAGGGAAATTGAAAAGGGAATCAAAATATCTCCCTCGTACTTCTTCACTCGAAGGAGAATCAAGGTTAAATGAAGATTACGCTGACTCAGCTGCTGGATTTGATGGCTCTTCTACTACTTCTGAAAGTGTGTATACTGAGAAGCATGATACGCATGAAGTGGAAAGTCTTAAAAGCACAATGTCTGGTGATTTAGGTGTACTATCCCTCGGACAAAGTCCTCAGCGAGAGAAAGGAGAAGCACCTGACAATCAGTTTCCACCACAGGACAATGCTTGGGCTCATGGTTGGAGCATAGACTATTCAGCTGCAAATAATTTGGCTCCTGCTTCCGATGACTGTAGCAGTAGCAGTCTTAAAGGAAATTTAGAAGCAGTTGAGTCATCTATTCTTGATCTAAAACAGAAGGTGAGCTCTTTGCAAAATCATTCTGATGAAATAGGTGTTGAAACAAAACTTTTTTCCGAGCAAATTGCTGCTGAGATATCATCAGGAGAAGAGCTAGCAAAAGAGGTTGCTGTACTAAAATCAGAATGTTCAAAGTTTAAAGGTGAATTTGAGCAGCTTAAAAGTTCTAAGTTAAGCTTAGCATTTGCTCGCAATGAACCTACTGAGACGGAGAGGGATAGATTATTTCATAATTTACAGTTTAAATGGCATAAGGGGCTTTTGCTCATGGAAGATAAGTTAAGAGATATTCAGAAAGTATCTATGGGATTACCTGAAAGGGATTTTAGGTTCTTTAACTTAGAGTTAGAGAGAGTAGTTGAGATTTTGCAGGATCTCAAACAAGAATCTAGCGATCCAATTTCAGGGGCTAAAGTTGTCAACGAAAGAGAGAACGTGAAAATGGAGTTACAAATGGATGGGCAACTTTTAACAGATATTGGGTCCGATGCTGCTTTATTTCAACCCGAAAGCATGGCTCGTTATCCCACTGCACCTGGCCTTGTGGCTCATGAGTTTGATTCTGTAGATCCCACCCTCGCTATGAAGGAGAAAATATTCGAACTTCTAAGGGAGCTAGAGGAGTCCAAAACTGAAAGAGAAGGCTTTGTGCGGAAAATGGACCAGATGGAGTGCTACTATGAAGCTCTTATTCAAGAACTTGAGCAGAATCAAAGGCAGATGATGGTCGAGTTGCAGAACCTCAGGAATGAACATTCTACTTGCCTATATGCAATTTCTGCTGGTAAGAACGAAATGGAGAAAATGCACCAAAATATGAATGAGCAGATAATGAAATTTTCTGAAGATAGGCGCATTTTGGAATCTCTCAACAACGAGTTTGAAAAAAGGGCCACTTCTGCAGAAGCAGCCCTTAAAAGGGCTAGATTGAACTATTCTATTGCTGTCGGTCAATTGCAAAAAGATCTTGAACTTCTTTCTTGCCAGGTTCTTTCTATGCATGAGACAAATGAGAATCTCATAAACCAGACCCTTTCTGATTCTTCACTCTCAAACACTGATGGTTTCCCAGAACTAGTGAATTGTACTAAAAGTTCAGAAGGTCATGCTTCTAATCAATTGCTACGACAAAATCACAGTTCTTCCTTTCATAGACAACATTTGGGTGAAGACGTTTTACTAAGCGATTTGAAAAGATCACTTCGATTGCAAGAGGGGTTATACAAACAGGTTGAAGAAGAAATCTGCCAGATGCATTTTGTAAATATATACTCAGATGTGTTTTCTAAGGCTCTGCAAGAAACATTGCTTGAAGCCAGTCTTAACATTCAGGCCACGGAAGATGAAAAATTTCAACTCTCTAGGCAGCTGGAGCTTTCAAATCAATCCAATGAGTTACTGGTTCTTAGGTTGCAGAACACTATGAATGATATCCTCTCATTAAAGGAGTACAAGGAGATTTGCATAGCAAAGAGCAATGATCTTACTCACCAGAACCAAATTTTAGAGGCAAATTTAAAAGATCTTGGTCATGAAAACAATCTTCTTACTCATAAAATTAATGAGGTGGAAGTCCTTTTGACAGATTATAGAAGTAAATACGTTGCATGCAGTGCAGAGAACTCAGAGTTGAATAACTTATTGAAAAAAGAGAGCCTAGAAAATGACCATCTTCATGATGAAATATCCACTTTGCAGAAAGAGATAATATCTTTCAGAACTAAATTTGATGTGCTGGACTCCATGAATAATGATCTGCAAAATAAAGTCATGTTTTTGTCTAATACGTTGCAGAAATTAGTGGCATCATATGATGATAGATGCACTGAACTTTCTCTTTGTAGTAGTTCTGCTTTTTTGGATTCAGAATGCAAAGACTTAGAAATTCTGTTATTGCAACTAGAAGAGCAGCAACGTAATGCTTTTGATAGGATCTTGGTACTCGTTGAAGAGAAGAAAACTTTAGTGCACGAAAAACAAATGGCTCAAGTATCTTTAAGCACAGCAGAATCAGATGCTCTTGTCATGAAACAGAAGTTTGGGCGTGATTTACAGCAGATGGCAAGCAACATAAGTGTGTCTAGTATCCAGTTGCAGAAACTTGAGTCAGATCTTGAGGTGCTTGTTGAAAAGATCAGTGCTGGTTTTAAATCTGAAGAAAGCCACTCTCAGCAACAGTATGAATTGTTGTCTAGTTTTGATCATTTGGAAGCTGAACTTCAGCAACTGAATTCCCGAAATCAGGATCTTAGTCAAGAAATTATAAAGCTAGGTACTTTGGCCAGTGATCTTGAAATGTGTAAGCTGACCTTAGCAGCAATTACAGAGGAGAAGAAAGCTTTGGAGTTGTCTCTCCAGGACAAATCAGAAGAATCTGCCACGATTTTATCTGAGATTAATTTTTTGAAAAACAACTTGTCTTCTCTACAGGATGAGTTGCGCGATGAAAAGAATTTCAGAGAAAAATCGGAGAAAACAGTCATAGATCTTACAACAGAATTGAATGAAAAACAACACCAGCTGCAGGGCAAAGCAGAAGAATCTGCAAAGATTTCATCTGAGATTAATTTTTTGAAAAACAACTTGTGTTCTCTGCAGAATGAATTATGTGATGAAAAAATCTTCAGAGAAAAATTGGAGACAACAGTCATGGATCTTACAACAGAATTGAATGAAAAGCAACACCAGCTGCAGGACAAAACAGAAGAATCTGCAAAGATTTCATCTGAGCTTATTTTTTTGAAAAACAACTTGTGTTCTCTGCAGAATGAGTTGCGTGATGAAAAAATCTTCAGGGAAAAATCGGAGAAAACAGTTATAGATCTTAAAACAGAATTGAATGAAAAGCAACACAAGCTGCAGGATTCCGATATGAACAGACAAGAACTGGTCCATCTCAAGCAACTAGTGACAGACTTGGAATCTGAGAGATCGAGAATCTTAGATCTTCTACAGATATCTGAGAAACGTCTTGAAGATGCTTTCAAGGAATCTTCTTCTATTAGTTATCTGGAAACTCACTTATCTGAAATGCATGAATGTTCAATAGCTACTGATGTCGTTATGACCTTTACCAGAGCTCAGTTTGAGGGTCATGTGGAGGAACTTACTGAGAAACTTCATTCTGCGTGCAGACAAGTGGATGTGCTATGTGAGAAGAATCTTGATTTAGAATCTGAATTGAATGCCTGTCGTTCTAGAGAATTGAATTGCATGGAAGAAAATATGACACTGTCGACAAGTCTTGACTACTTAAAATCTGAGTTGGAGGTCTATACTGCTCAGTGTAGAGCACTAATTGATCAAAGTAGTGTGGCAACATCAGAGCTTAAGGAACACAAGAGTAGGACAGAAAATGTCAGCAATTCTTCTTATTTGCGTGAAAGAGAGTGTGAGCTTGAGGTTGTAAGGCTGGAGCAATTGCTGGAAAGTGTCAGTAGAGATCGGGAAGGACTGTTTTTGTCCAATGAAGAAGCCAAAGTCAAATGTATAGTTCTCCAGGGAAAACTGGATGAACTGAAAACTGCAATTACTTCACTGCAACAATCAGATAATGAGTTGATAAGGTTGCAAAACCAATGTAATGAGCTTACCAGGAGGCTTTCTGAACAGGTTCTTAAGACAGAGGAGTTCAAGAATTTGTCTACACATTTGAAGGAACTGAAAGACAAAGCTGAAACTGAGTGTCTTAATGCCCGTGACAAAAGAGGACATGAAGGACCACCGGTCGCTATGCAGGAGTCTCTCAGAATTGCATTTATCAAGGAACAGTATGAAACTAAGTTGCAAGAAATGAAACAACAACTGTCTTTGTCAAAAAAGCATAGCGAGGAAATGCTGTGGAAACTGCAACATGCAAGTGAAGAAACTGAGAATAGAAAAAAGTCCGAAGATGCTCAAATAAAAGTAAATGAAGAGCTGGGAATGAAGATCTTGGAATTGGAGGCTGAGTTACAGGCTGTAATTTCTGACAAACGCAATTTGTTAAATGCTTATGACCTGTTAAAGGCTGAAAAGGAGTGCTCAGTGATATCCCTTGAATGTTGTAAGCAAGAAAAACAAGAACTTGAAGCTTCTCTTCAGAAATGTAGTGAGGAAAAGTCCAAAATTGAAGTAGAGGTCACTGTTTTGAAGGAATCAATCGAGACTTTGAAATCTAATGTGAATGTTCTGAATGAAGGCAATAGCATATTCTCTTCATTAAACTCTCAAGAAAAATCAACCTCTGCAGTTTGCAGCAGTCGTGAACTAGAGAGTGCAAATTCAATCATCAACATGCAGCCAGAGGTAACTGACTGTTTTATGTATTTTTATAAAACATTTTTAATTATCAATTATTATCGAAATCACCTAGTTTCTAGGATGACTAAATTTATTGCTTCGTACAGCATGCTCTAGGGGAAGAAAGGGGAATCTGTGATATGTGTGTGTGTGTGTGTGTGTGTGTGTGTAAAGTAGTGGTTATGTAACTGTAAGTTTTTAGAGTTTGAACCCTGGACCTACTGGCTAGAACTTCTTCAGCTCACCAACTGAGCTGTCTGCTGGGGACATGTGATGAAGTTTGGAACTGGTTATCATTTCTTTACCATTTGCCTTTATTTCTCATTTGTTCTCAAACCTAGCCTTTTTTGAGGAAAGGGTTAAATATGTTTTTGGTCCCTATAAAATTGGGAACTTCTAAGTTTAATCCTTACTTAATTTTTATAGGTTTTTTAGTCCCTACAAAAAAAAATTACTTCTAATTTTAGTCCCTGTTACAACAAAGTTTGTTTAATTATCCTCAAACTCTTGAATTTTTTTGAGACAAGTTTAGAACAGTATGAAAGGTTCATTAACTGAAATTTAGAATTTTTTAACATGAAACGAATTAAATATGAACTTTTTAAAGCTTTAAAAGTTAAAGATAAAATTAACAAAATCTGGACGTAGAAATCAAATTTTGCAACAATTTTTTGTAGAGGAACTTTTAGTAATGTTCTTAACACGTATGCAAAAAAATGTTCAAAAACTCTAGAGTTTAAGCATAAATTAAACAAATTTGAATTGAGGAGGGACTAATACTGAGTGCAGAAAATTTTTTTAGGGACTAAAAGAACTATTAAAATTAAGTAAGGACTAAACATAAAAGGTCCCTATTTTATAGAGACCAAAAACATATTTAACCCTTGAGGAAAAGGTTATGTGCATTCTCTTAGTGAAATATCTGTTAAAGAGTCCCACGTAGGACAAAAGATGGCCTGAACATGTGTTTATAAGTAAGGGCAATCCTCACCTCACAAGCCAGTTTTGTGGCGTCGTGTTAGGCCCAACCACGATTTCTAGGAATATCAAAAGCATGCCTTCCTTTATTAATCTTGAGTGGTAAGCCTTGACAATTTATTTGCATAATTGTTTTGTAGGATCCTCTTGCATTTAGAGTTACAAATGGATGCCAAACTCTAGGAACTGAAGATGATTTGCAGCAAAATGAAGAAAACAAACACCTGGCTTTAGCGCAGAGTTTGAAATCTAGCATTGAGCACCTCAATAAGGAGGTAATTTTTTAAGATGCACAAACATGTTAGGTTTCAATATTTGTCTGATGTAAATGTGATATTTAAGTTTTGTCTTCTGTTTGCAGTTGGAAAGGATGAAAAATGATAATATGCTTCCTACTGAAGATTGTCAAAACCATGAGACTAGTTTTCCAGGTCTGCAAAGAGAACTGACACAGTTACATGAGGTAAATAACTTTTGTTGCCTTGTTTACTATGAAAGATTCCTTCGTCTAGATTCTTATTAATTCTGCACTTTGATCAGGCTAATCAAGAGTTAGGAAGCATGTTCCCTGTGTTCAATAAAATCTCTGTCAGTGGCAATGCATTAGAAAGGGTGCTTGCTTTGGAGATTGAGCTTGCTGAAGCATTGCAAGCCAAGAAGAAGTCTAGCATCCAATTTCAGAGGTACATTCTTCTTTACAAAAGTAATATCTGATAAATACTGTTGCATTTCTAAGCACTTCACCTTAAGATTTATTAGTCAGTTAGTTTCATATTTGTTAGTTATAAATCTATTATTCTGTTTTAGGAAAGTTGTTAGTGGAGAATAGTTGCTGATACCATATTGGATTTGAATCAGAAAGAATGATTTGTATTAATTGAATTTAACTAAAATGAGAGTTGGTATAAATAACCAACCAACCAACTAATAACAGATTTATGACTAACTAACTAACTAACTAACTAACTAACTAACAATTATGCAACTAACTAACTAATATCACCTTTTATTTCTATAAAATTAAAGTGTGATAACTAGTACGATACATCCTTTAATCAGCAAAGCTTCCTCCAATTCAGTTTCATGCTGAAAATGTGTGGAACACCAAAACCAATTAATCCCAATTATAGCAAGTTTCAATAAGAATAGATGTAGTACGGTGGAAGGTACATGAATCTGTATATTACTTATTTACTAAAAAAAACCATAGACATGACAAATACCTACTCATTGTTTTGGAGTGTTTCTTTCTGACTGGTTTTACTATCAAATATTTACTTGAAGGAAAATTCTATCATTAATGTTAAATTTTTAGTTTACCACTTATTTGTTAATGGATAAATGCAATATTGCAATATTGTTTGACTTTGTTACATGGTCACATGCATGCACATGTAATATAAATTTGCACTAAGATCATTCAACCACAATGTTTGAGACATTTTTTTTCCAATGTTCCAGTTCTTTCTCGAAGCAACACAGCGATGAAGAAGCAGTATTCAGAAGTTTCAGAGATATCAATGAGTTAATTAAAGATATGTTAGAACTAAAGACAAGACATTCTTCCATGGAGACAGAACTTAAGGAGATGCATGACCGTTACTCTCAATTAAGCCTTCAGTTTGCAGAAGTTGAAGGTGAGAGACAAAAACTCATGATGACTCTTAAGAATACTCGAGCATCCAAAATGGCTCCAAATTCTCCGACCTACTTCAGAGACCATTCCTTGTCCCCGAACTAGGGCACCATTTTTTTAGTTTACCACCTTGCGCAGGCCAATAATCCTTGCTTGATTAAGAATTAAGATATCCGCATCCCCATTATATCTTATATTTTGTGCATTATATTAGATATAGATATATAGAGTATGTTATATAAGGGGCCCTATCAGCTATATCAAGAGTTATTATATTTTTGCAAGGATTGGTAATGCTATTTCATAGTTTTCATGACGAGGATAATAATTTGTGTAAATAAAGTAGTGTTTGTTCTTGACTCTTGACTCTAAGAATCAAAGTATACATATCCATCCCTGAGTGTTGTAATTGTTTTTCTGTACAGGAACAAGTTCTTACAATAATATTTCTATTTAAAATTTATTTTGATGATAAATTGTTTCTTCCCTTCACTACTATTATGAATTGATATATTGCAGGTTAGTACAAGAAACTGTATATTCTTTTAATTGTGTTATAATATATGATAAGAAGTTGTGCTGTGATCAAGATATTTGTCCTATGTAGTTGTTGTATTGTGCTTCAATGTGAATTAAAATAATCCTTTAATCAAGTCTAGGTTAAAGCTTATGTTAATCAGTATGCTGACATGAGCTTATAGTTAAATTCCAAAGGTTATGTTATTAAATAGTTTAAACTGTATGTTAAGAATAAAAATAAAGTCTAGCTTGGCTTAATCACATACTTTGACTTCAAATTTTTGAAGATGGTTGGTGTAAACAAAATATAAAGGAAAAAACAAACTTATGTGAACGTGGAAGAAAGGATAATGACATTTTTAGCTTTTGATTATTGTAGTGGTGGTTTCCCTAATGACCAAGTTTAGGTCTATCAGAGTCATTTTTTATTTCTATATTTAATTATTTTTTGATTGTTACTGCATCGTATTACTTATTTTAATGTAGTGTTTTTTAAAATATAAATTAAATTTTTTTTTTTGAGAAAAAATATAAATTAATATTGTTTTACGAAATAGATATCTAACATTATACCCATAAATTTGTCACTACCAAAAAAAAATACCCATAAATTTGTAGCATCTGAAATTTGATACATGTTTATCATTAAAATAATAGCAACGCTTCAATATATTAGATTATATTAATGAATTCTACATTTCACAAAAAATTATTAGAGGAAGTATAGTTAAAATACGATGATGAATTTTAAGATATAATTATTTGATTAAAATTATTTCAAAACAAATGTGATTTAAAATTATTGAATGAACATGTAATATGATGACTAACATATTTATAACAATCTTTTAATAATTGAACCTGTCATCAAACCGGCGAGATATCCAAATCATGGTTCAATAGTCTTAAACAACTCAAATCAGGACGAAAGTGTGATCGAACCGCCAAAATATAACCAATCCGCAGTTAAAACTAATTTAAAGTTCAACCAATTGAACCGACATGCAAGGTCTCACTGTACACATTGCCTGCCTTGATTAGCAAGTCTTATTTTAAGGCAATTTGTTTTGGTTCTCACATAGTAAATGAAAATATTCGTCTTTAAACAAAAAAAATATTATCATTAATTTTATATTAAGGTCTGTTCAAATTTAATGAATAGTCTTAAGTTCAAATTTGACTCTAAAAATAGCAATTTTAAAACTCTTGGTGAAAACTTTTATAGCGGATATGGTCTAGTCATGTTCAAAATATTAGTTTTTGTTTATTTGCCCAAATAAAAGTCTAAGTATCTACCCCACGTTATCACCATAATGTGGACGAAATGATTTGTAGGTCATTGGTTCTGTTAGAGATGTGATCTATGATAATAATAATAGTACTATTAGATAACAATATTATGAGGTCCCTAAAAAAAAACAATATTATGAGACCAATATAATTATGAATACAATTTTGAAAAACTAACACCAGTACATATTGTTGATAAATTTATTGCTATTAATTAAATTTGCCACGTTTTTATGAAACCTGCAAATTAGGTAACATGTCAAGGGATAAATGGAATATATAGGTGACACACCTAGTAGAGTAATGCTTGATTGCTGTACTTGTTTACCTAATTTTAACTGGATGAAAAGGTGAATATAGGCTACAATGTATGAGTGATTTTCAAGATAAATATTATATCATATTCAGCTTGTTAGCTGCATTATTTAATGTATGTTCCTAGTAAAATAAATAATAGATGTTATAAATTTCTTTCTCTGATATTATTCTATCATGTCAGTGTACAAAATCACAGTTCCAATAGGACTTATTTACCAGGTAAATATATCAATAGATACAAGCAAAACTATAACAATATACCCTTCACTTTATTGACACCTTACTCAAAATCCAAATGTACTCAGTCCTTGGAGGCTGACTAACTCAATGCAGTAACTAACTTCCAACAAACCAAACCATTCAAAGATTTTCTGTCACATTTATTGCTTGGTTTATGTGTAGCTACATATCAATTACTTGGCAACTAACTAGTTCAGCCTGTCCCAAACACTTACTAGCAACTATCTTCCAAACAACTGCGTCTGTTTCGGCCGGCGGGTCCACAAATTCATGTAAGGAACTTTGTGACAGTGTTGAGGAGGGTGATGATGGTGAAGAATCCAAATTACTGCGCAGCTCGGCCTGCAGGACAGCAATGTTATTATCAGCATCTTTTGTGATGACATGAAGTTTTCCATGGAAACCAGCAAGAAGATAAGGAGATTCTGAATCATCAGAACCATATATAGGGACTTTTCCAATGACAACTTTCCAAGCATCTTCTCCTTGATCATATACCTTGATCCTTCCACTGTCCATAGTATTGGAAGGATCAAAAGCATATAATTCACCATCGACTACGACACTCAATTTTGTACCTGCTTGCCGTGCGGGCCAACCTTCGCCCATACCAAGTGGCATTTCTATCCATGAGTTTGTTTCAGGATCATAGATTTCTCCCCCAACATCAACAAAAAAGGGCCATGAATATAAACTCTGTGGAACGCATAACCTTCCCATGTATGCTGTCAACCCTGTGGCAATCGGCTTTAACATGTCGGCCAAGAAAGCGTTGGGAAGAACCTGAGCTCTCGAGAATGGCATACTAGGGACGTCTGACCATGTACCTGTCAAGGGATCAAAAACTTCAGCAGATTGAAGAGGTATCAATCCAGCTGGACCTTGACTAACCCCTCCAACAACATAAAGCTTGTTATTTAAGATCCCTGTCTTACAGTATGCCCGACCAGTAGACATAGAAGTCGCCTTGCTCCACGTATTCTGCATCGGGTCGAATCGCCAGACACATCTCATAGTCGAAGCTTTAGAGAATCCACCTAGAACATAGAGACATCCACCAACAGCTCCAATAGCACAACCGCAAAAGGGCATTTCATCAAATGCATCCCTCTTTCCAAGAAAGCCTCTAATAACTTCAGCAATTCTAATACCTTCCACCATGTTCCACATCCAAAGCCTAGAAGAAGAACCCTTTTTAGATTCTTCTTCATCAACAACATTAGGCATAGTAGGCAATCTCTGCCATATCCCTGCTCTTGGATCAACGGCATGCCATAGAAGCTTATTTTCTCCTAACTTAACCAACAAATACAGCCACTCTTCCGTTGTCCCGAGTTCTTTTCTTACTTTATATAGTTCCGAACTCGTGACAGTCGACTTCCACTTCCTCGACACCATCCTCACATTGAAGTAACAAATTCTCGGAAGTCTAGCAATAATCTGAATTGATACCTCATCTGGGAGATTTGGAAACAGTCTTGGATTCTCTTCATCGAAGGTAGGCGACATTCTTTGCCTCTTACATGTATCATTCAAAGAGACTCTATCCCACTCACTTTGATCCGAATTAGTATTCTTCGCCACACTGAAAAACGAACCCATATCCGGAAAAAAAAACCTCAATTTCTGCAAGAAAACCAGATTATCAACAGGGGAACTAAGCATTGATCAAATTACCACTTTCTATCATAGACAGAAAATTAGTATAAACAGGCAACAATCCATCCAATTATACTAATAAAGAGAACAAAAAAAATTATATTTGAAACAATACCTCAGAAATTTTCTACACAAATATAACAAATTCATTAATCAGAAAAAACTCCCACATGAGAACTATACTACTCATAATGAAGAAAACTTTGACAATTGATCAACAATGAAATTCATAAATCCTTTCCCACAGTGTCAACCAGAAACTGGTGATATAAACAAGAAGAAAATACAAGTATTACATAATTCATGAAATCATAATATATAGATCCAAGATCATTTATAACTGAAAAAAATAACAAAAATTCAGAATTTCTTACCTACTCTGATATAGTTCATAGAGTACATAGATTATCTTCAATTTTCAAACAAAGCATGATTGATTAACCAAACACATGCATAGTAAAATTTAAAAGGGTAGCCATTAAAATTGAAGAATAAAATCAGAGTCCTATAAATTAAACAAGGCACAATAAAAATCACTAAAATTATATGAAAAAAAAGTGTGTAAGAGAGAGATACTTACAGTAACAGTGAGAAGAAAGAAAGAGTGACACGTAGTTATCTGGGCTTGGTGAAAAAAGTGATTATGGAAGAATAAAATCGATTTTGGGAAGATGCAAACGTAAAAATGAGGGAAAGTGGCATTGTGTTACAGTAACCGCATCATCACGTGCAGTTTCTGTCTGTCTGTGTTTCAAACTTCAAACACAAGTGTTGAATTTGAAGCACTCACTTGAAAATTACTCACACATCTACTTAAATACTAAATTCTGAATATATTAATAGTAGAAACTTGTTTTTTTTATTTTTTTTTATTTTTTATAAACTAAATGGTTGAATTGAAATTTCAGCATGACATGTGTGTGTTTGGTTTCTATTGTTTGTGAGACAAATTATCATTCAATCTAAAAGGTAAATTTTTCTATATAAAAATATTAAAAAATAAAATCACATTCACTTAGTTTGATTTGGATGTTGAATTTAAAAAATCTGATATTTTGTTTTTGAGGATTTTGATATGATAAAGTAATAGATTTCATGCAAAATATAACAAAATAGAGGTGGAAAGATTATCCGTTGAAGATCATGTTCAAAGAAGAGAGTTGATACATCAAATATTTGATAAAACTTATGTGTATTTTTTTGGATGTTTTTCGTGTAGTTCTTTACATAATGATTCAATGAATTGGTTTTTATCTTGACTTCATAATGAAAATGATGAATTTTCCTATTATGTAGAGGGCTTGGATATCTGATTGTCTTCAGACCAATGCCAACCCAACTAATGAATTATCTATGAGTCGTGGGTTAAGGCAAGCTGATCCTTTGTCATCATTTTCATTTTTGTTTGCAGCATAAGTGTTTAATTCTTTGTTTTTAAGGTTGATAGATTGGAAAGTTTTATGGATTTCAAGTGAGTAATGATAAAACATTTAAAGGTTCTCATTTTCAATTTGGAGACAATACGTTGATTATCGGGAGGAAAAGTTGGTGCAATATTCATACAATTAAAGCTACTCTTTTGCTTTTTGAACCGTTATCTAGATTAAAAGTGAACTTTCACAAAATTTTACTAGTTGTGGTATGTTGATAGATCATGCTTAAATGAGGCAGCATTAATGTAATTGTAAAGTGGAATTGTTACCTTGGGAAATACTTAGGACCACCAATGGGTGACAATATACCCGTAAATTATCCTTTTGGAATCATGTTGGTGATCAAATCAAAGAAGGATTATCTGCTTGGAAGTTCCAAAATCTCTCAATGGGTGGTCGTCTAATTCTTTTGAAAGTTGTCTTAACCTCTTTACCAATTTACTTTCTCTCTCTCTTTTTTTTTTATAAAAAGCTCCTTCAAGTATCATCTTGAAAATCGAGTCTCTTTTTAAATCATTTTTACGGGGAGGGTGGTGACAAGGCTCGTAAATCCATTTTGATTATTAGGACAAAATGTGTTTGCCTAAAGAAAGAGAGGTTTAAGACTGGGAAGTATATTTATTTTGTTTCATTTAGCTCTCTTAGGGAAGTAGTGTTGGAGGTTAAGGAGGGACAAATTATGGTGGAAGGATATTTTTAGTATTGAAACGCGTGATGATATGAGTGGAGAGAGAGGCGTCCTCTCTTTGAGAATGCATCTAAGAAGATTGAGAAAAGTAGTAACACATTGTTTTGACACGATTCTTGGTTGAGTGGGGATGTATTAAAAGAACGTTTTAGTACGTTGTTTAATTTAGCAGATGGATAAATTTTTTGTTTGTTTAGGAAGAGTTAGTGGAGGAGTCTAAGGTTGTTTCTAACCTTTCTTTTGAAGAAAATTTGGAGGATGAATGGATTTGGGACCTTAATTGCAATGAAGTATTTTTACTCAAAGAAGTTTATGTGTTGATATCTAACTTAAAGCAATAACATATTCCCCTTTGTGTTGATATCGTTGTTTGCTTGAAGATTGTTTATTGATAGACTCCCTACTAAAAATAATTTGATTCGTAAAGGGGTACAAAATTTAGACTTGCCTTTATCTATGGAAGGATGCAATTTGAATGAATCATCCAAACATTTTATTTTTTGATTGTTTGGTTTGTGATAAGTTATGGTTGAATATCTTGTTTTAATTAGGATTAAGTTGTACATTGATAAACAATAGCCTTTGTCACGTGGTTTAATAGATTTGGTATCAAACTAATAACAAACTATTATAAAACTTATGTATGAGATTTGAATTGATTTACCTATGAGCACCCCTAATGCTCATACCCCCTAATTTTTTTTTACAATAAAGACCCAAATTTTATTGGTTTCTCATCACTTATGTTAGTTTCGATCCATAGTATTCGAAGGTCTAAGCATGGTGTCTAGACCGTCCAACCAATGAAAAAACTGGTTGACCCATATCCTGTTTAATTAGTATCACTCTCGTCCTTATTTTTTTTTGGTACAATCACTCTCGTCTTTATTATTTTGTTACTTGTGGAGAATATATATATATATATATATCAATTCAACATTAATTATTATTTTATCAATAATATATTTAAGTATTTATCGTAGAGAAAGAAAGAAATGAAATGAAATAATATTATATTTAAGTGTTTAATACGAAGAAAAAAAACTATCAAAAATAACAAAAGTCATAAGTTTTTTTAGTATGTGTAAATAACCTTAAGACGACAATTAAAAAAGAATGAAGATATTGTAGTACTAAAGTAAAATTCTAATTTAGTTATCAGAAAAAAGTGTAACTATTGTTGAACTTGAAAGTTAGCTGAAGATTAAACTAATAACTTCCAACAATAATTTTAATTTTTTCTTCGTGTGAGTACGCCAAAAGAGAAATTTTGTCCTTCGGTTGTGGCTTTATTAACTCCTCTAAAGGGTTATGTAAGAATTTTTTGGATGTTTGAGAACTACTGAACTAATGAAAAATAAGTGAATGAAAAGCATATCGCGTGAAATGAGATTTGCAAGTTATATTTATAGACAAATTGATGATCACGTGAAACACGATGCTATTTCACAGTCATTAACAATGACGTCAAATCTCATGAACAAGCCAATTTATGATCACGTCATTAACGATCTATTTAATTCGAAAATATATGATGATTTCAATCACATGATACTATTTTATTGTCGTCAACGATGATGTCAAATAACGTGAACAATCCAATTTATTGTCGCATCATTAACGATGACATCAATAACGATCTATTTAATCCAAAGATATATGATGATTTCAATCGATAACTAAATCTAAAACAAGCAATCAATAAGATGATTTCACCAATTGAAAGACTAGAAGTGTCATGGGTTGGAGCATCATATGGAAAGGATTCAAGATTTAATGAAGTTGAACTAGGATATCAAAGTGGTTCATATTTATCAGGAAAATCTTTGTGCTAACGTTCTTGCTAATATGTGTTGCTCCACAAATCTTGAAACTCTTTTGTTTCAACAACCTCCTCCTTTGGTTGCTCAAATTGTAGTATGTAATTTCATGAGAATTTCGTTTTCCCAATTAGTTTATCGGTAGTTTTTCTCATTTTTTGGGGCTTAGGCCCCATTGCATGAAAGAAAATAGCAATGTATTTATATCTGCTTTTTTATGTCTTGAAAGCAAAACAACAACATTATTATAAAAACAAAACAAAAAAACACAGCAACATATTTTTCACTAGCTAGCCACTCCACAGTTCACACCAGAGTAGAAGAATGAGTTCACATTACACTAGTAATGGGCAGAAGTGGAGCAGAACCATACCGTCCCAAGTAGAAGGGTTCAAAATCTCGAACAAGTCTGCCACTACCATACGAAGCACATTGACGTAAATCGGCCCAACCCGACCCACTCTCATTTTCTAAACCCTCCCTCTCTTTCACCAAATCATTTTCAAACTCAAACTCAAAATCAAAACCAGTTTCCTCCTCCTCCTCCTCCTCATCATTGATGGGCCATCCATCATCGTCAGCATGATGGATGAGCTTCATGATGAGCCTACCATTCTCTCGATTCGCTTCCATATGCTCATAATATCGCTTCGCTTTCCCCGCCTTTAAAATTAGCCTTCCATCTTCACCATATTCCTTCTTAAAGCACGAAGGTAATCCTCCTCCTCTTCCTCCTCGAGTTTCTCTCAACAACGTTATCGTCGGTGGAAACACCTTTTTCTCTCTCTTCTTCTTCACTTTGAATTCCCTTCTTTGACTTTGATTTTTCCCTAACCCTAGAAGCTCATCAATTAAACCACAACTCATGTAATCTCCACTCTCCGTTCCAATCAAATCTCCCATCACGGTTGATGGTATAGCTGTCGAACCCGGTGATGATGACCATAATGAATTTGACAGTCTCTTCCACAGTGAAGAACATGTTTCTGAATCTTGTGAAGGTGCAGTTTCAGTTTTGCACACCTTGTAGCAATGTAGAACTCTCTTGTGTAGGTTTTCTTCTTCTGAATGAACTATGGTTTTGAGACCATGATAAGGATTATAACAATAATATCCATTATTGTTACAACTTCGTCTTGCCCTTAATGTGTAGTTGTATAGAGATGTAGCTATGTGTTCTGCTTTGCTTGATAAATACTCGTTCAACGTATCCATTTCTTAGTTTTGTCTCTAGAAAGGAAACTAAAGGTGGTAATTTCTCAATTTCCTATCATGCCCTTGAAATTGTTTTACCATAATAAAAACATGAAACTGGTCAGTGATGATTATCCTGAAACAAACGAAAAGGAGAAGATTAGGCTTGCATTGATAAGATATAGCTGGCAGTGAAATAAATAACATTTGGATATATTTGCTATTGTAATAAATGCATCATATTTGAAAAATCAATCTAATATGATAAGGCCTAAGGTGTTTGTAGCTATCGATCGAACCTAATCACATGTGTCCGTGTTGTATCAGTAATAGATGTTGACACATGCTGAACATCAAACAAATCTTTATTTTGAAGTGTGGATGTTGAACAGAAGCAATATGAACATGACAAAGATTAAGAACATCGAGGAATAAATTACAAGATTGATATAAAAATA